>Ga0302324_100000167_pt1 | contig 172390 bp, 161 predicted proteins | sample Palsa_T0_1_FD_201949 | JGI IMG/M metagenome (GOLD analysis project Ga0302324, IMG submission 201949) | Peat permafrost microbial communities from Stordalen Mire near Abisko, Sweden - Palsa_T0_1 | ecosystem: Environmental > Terrestrial > Soil > Palsa > Peat permafrost | place: Sweden: Abisko...
AGTGGCTGGTCGAAGTGGATGTGATCGCAGTGATTCCGGATGAGAGCTGAGCGGTGACGCTGTCGATCGTTGCGCGCGAGCCGCAGGCGCGCCTGTTCGGCGTCGCGATCGCTTCCTCATCGCCGGCTGTGGCGGCGCGCTGCGCGCACGCACGCGCCGGCATCGGCGCAGTGGCGACGCAAAACATAACGGACCCCGCGTTGGGCCCCGCCATCCTCGCTCATCTCGCCGCCGGGGCGGTCGCCAGCGCGGCCCTCGAGGAGGGCTTGCGGGCGACGCCCTTCGGAGCCTACCGGCAGCTCTTGGTGATCGGCAAAGACGGACCGCCGGCGGTGCATTCCGGCGCGCGCGCGCTCGGACTCGCGAGCTTCGCGATCGGCGCCGATGCGGCGGCCGCCGGGAATCTTCTGGCGCATCCCGATGTTCCGGCCGCCATGGTCGCGGCGTTTCAGTCGGCGAGCAGCCGCTTCGGCGAGCGCCTGTTGCACGCTTTGCACGCGGGAGCTTTGCGCGGCGGGGAAGCCGGGCCGATCCACTCGGCCGGATTGCTCATCGTGCGCGACCTGACCTGGCCCCTCGTCGATCTTCGAGTCGACTGGAGCAGCCGCGACCCGATCGCCGAACTCGCGCAACTCTGGGACCTGTACGCACCGCAGATGGAAGACTACGTTCTGCGCGCGGTCGATCCTGAGCGGGCCCCGCACTTCGGGGTACCCGGCGACCGCAGCAGCTGAGCGCACCGTGCAAGCCTCCGCGGCGGCAGCCTTCAGCCAAGTGTCGAGCCTCATGCAGGCACGCGATTGGCGTGCGGCCGAAGCCGCTTGCAGGCAACTGACCACGCAGCATCCGGAATTCGCGGCCGGCTGGTTCGCGGCGAGTCAAATCGCCATGGCGCAAAGAGCGGCGCTTGATGCACTCGATGCCGCCGAGCGCGCGCTCAAGATCGAGCCGGCCAACGCAAGATTCTTGGTGCATCGGGCGCAATGCCTGCTGGCGCTCGGCCGGCGCGCCGAGGCGCATGCGGCCACAGATGCGGCGGAGCGCTGCGCCGGCACCGATGCCGGAGTTTGGGATGCCATCGGCACGGTACAAAGCTTCGCGAACGATCAGCGGCGCGCGCTCGCCGCCTACGATCGGGCGGTGGCGCTCGCTCCGCATAATCCGCAGCTTGCGTACAACCGCGCGTCGGTGCGGCGCTTCGTGGGGGATCTTGAGGGAGCGGAAGCCGATTACGACCGGGTCATCGGGCAAAATCCGCGCGACTACGAGGCGTATCTCAACCGCTCGGCCTTGCGCGTGCAGACGGCGGCGCACAACCACGTGGCGGAGCTCGAGGCCTTGGCGGCGCAGCGGCTCGCGGATTGGCGCGCGGAGGTGCAGATCCGATATGCCCTCGCCAAGGAATATGAAGACCTCGCCGAGTACGCCAAATCGTTCGAACACTTGCGAAAGGGCGCGCAAACACGGCGCGACCATCTGCGCTACGACGTCGCCGCCGACGTCGCGACCGCCGGCTGGATCATGGAAGCGTTTCCCGGCGGCGAAGCTGCTGCCGGTGCGGCCACCGCGAGCCAGGAATCACCGATCTTCATCATCGGTCTGCCACGCAGCGGTACGACGCTGGTCGAGCGAATATTGGGCAGCCATTCGACCGTGTCCTCCGCGGGTGAACTCGACTCGTTCGCGCTGGCGCTGGTCGATGCGGCGCGGCGCTCGAGCGGGCAGGCGCGGCTGGCGCGCCGCGAACTCGTGGCACAATCGGCGAACCTCGATTTCCCCGCACTCGGCCAGGAATACCTGCGAAGAGCGCGCGCCGCGTTTGGCGGCGCGGGCCGTTTCATCGACAAAATGCCGTTGAATTATCTCTATTGCGGCTTGCTACGCCGCGCTTTGCCCAAAGCGAAGATCATCCATGTCACGCGACACCCCATGGCGGTGGGCTACGCCATGTACAAGACCTTGTTCAAGGACGGTTATCCCTTCTCTTATCACCTCGGCGATATCGCGCATTACTATGTGGCCTATCATCGATTAATGGCACACTGGCAAACCACGATGCCTGGAACCCTGCATGAGCTTAACTACGAGCGCCTGATCGCCGATCAGCGCGGCGAGACGCGCAAGCTCTTGGATTACTGCGAGCTTGCCTGGGAGGAAGGCTGCGTTGAGTTCCATGGAAATCCCGCGGCCACGACCACCGCAAGCGCATCGCAAGTTCGCCGGCCGATTTACGACTCCTCGGTGTCGCAGTGGCGGCATTACGAAGCACAGCTCGCCGAATTGCGCACGCCCTTGACGGCTGCAGGGATTGACCTATGAACAGCCGCGAACAGCCGGCCCGGCTCGAACTCGCGACCATACAGCCGATTCCCTTGGATCAGCGGCACGGAACCTCAAGTGATCTTTTTACCGTCTGGTTCGGCTCAAACTTGATGCTGCTGACCATCGTCACCGGCGGGCTCGCGGTGACCGTCTTCGCGCTGCCGTTCGCCTGGGCCGTGGCCGGGCTCGCCGTGGGAAATCTGGTGGGAGCGGTGTTCATGGCGCTGCATGCGGCTCAGGGGCCAACGCTCGGCGTCCCGCAAATGATTCAGACGCGAGGTCAATTCGGGTCCTTGGGTTCGCTGCTCGTGATCGGCATCGTCATCGTGATGTATGTGGGATTCCTGTCTTCCAACCTGGTGCTGGGCGGCCAGGCTCTCGCGACGGTCATACCCGGCATTTCGGATGCGCCGGGCATTGCGCTGGTCGGCGTGCTATCGGTGATCGCCGCCATCTACGGTTACGATCTCATTCACGCTTACACGCGGGTCATGACGTACGTCTCCGGTACCGTATTGCTGCTGACCGCCGCCTGGATCATGTGGGTGCACGGCTTGCCGGCGGATTTTTTGACGCGCAACACCGGCAATGTGCCGGGACTGCTCGGCATCATTTCCGCCGCAGCGCTCTGGCAAATCGCGTACGCACCCTATGTATCCGACTACTCGCGCTACATGCCGCCCGACACCGGGGTACGGCCGGCGTTCTGGGCCAGCTATTGGGGCTGCACCTTGGGTTCGTTTCTGCCGATGGTGCTGGGCGCCATGGTGGGGCTGGCCGCGCCCAAGGGCAATCTGATCGAGGGGCTCGCGTTTTTGACGCGAGGCATCGCGCCCTTGGTGCTCATCGTCTTTTCGGTAGGGGTCGCAGCGGCCAACGCGATGAATCTTTACTGCGGTGCACTGTCGACATTGACGTTCGCTCAGACGATCGTTCCGCGCTGGTCGCCGGGGCCACGCGCGCGCACGCTCATTGCGCTCGTGCTGTTCGCGCTGTCGCTGATCGGCGCGCTCGCGAGCCGCAAATCGTTTCTCGTCAATTACGAGGATTTCATCCTGCTGCTCTTGTATGTGCTGGTACCGTGGACCGCGATCAATCTGGTGGACTACTACTTATTGCGGCACGGTCAGTACGACGTTGCTGCCTTTTTTCGCCAGGATGGCGGCATCTATGGGCGGGTCAACGGCGCCGCGGTCACCTGCTACGCGGTCGGCATCGCGGTGCAACTGCCGTTCATCGACTCGCCGCTATATGCGGGGCCGGTCGCGCGTGCCATGGGCGGCATCGACTTGTCTTGGATCATTGGCCTCGCGGTGACGGCTCCGGCGTACTACTGGCTCGCCAAGCGAGCGCAAGCGCGCGCTTCGGGCACGGTTGAATCGCGGCCCGTCTCGCTCACCGATACGCGCCCATAGCGGCGCAAAACTGTTAACCTCGTGCGCCCATAATTCAGCTCAAGGCTCTTATTTCCCATGACACGACGAGGTCCTAAAGGTTCGCGCCGGCCAAAAAAGCCGGACGCGGCAGCCGCCCAATCCACCGACTGGCGCGCACTGGACCCGAATCTGGAACTCGAACAGTCGCGCTACGCGGATCCCATCGCGAGCCGCGAGCTATTGCTCAAGCATTTGTCCGAAGCGCCGGAACCGTTGACGGCGGCGCGGCTGGCGAAACGCCTTGGGATGAACTCCGATGCGCAGCGCAGCGCGCTGCTGAAACGCTTGGCCGCGATGGTGCGCGACGGCCAGGCCATCGAGGGCCCGAATGGTTTTGCGACCGCCGGCGATGGCGAGCGCGTGGCGGGCCGGATTCGCGGCCGCGCCAACGGCGACGTGCTGCTGCTGCCCGATGATGGTTCGGCACCGCTGGTGCTGGTGCGCGCCGATGCGGCCACGCTGATGCACAATGATCGGGCCGAGGTGCTGGCGGTCGGGGTCAATGATCGCGGAAGGCGCACCGCCCGGCTAATACGCCGCACCGCTGATGCGCCGACGCGAATCGGCGGGGTCTGGCACACGGAAGGCCACGGCCATGGCCGCGTCGAGCCGGAGGATCCCGGGCATTGGTATTCGGTCGACGTGGCGACGCGTTCCGCGCACGGCGCCGACGACGGCGACAACGTCATCGTCGAAATAACCAAACGGCCGCAGGGCGATGCGCCGGCGCACGGCCGCATCATCGAAGTGCTGGGCGATGCGCGGCCCTCGGATATTGCGGCGCGCTTTGCCATTCTGCGCCACGAATTGCCGCAGGAATTCCCTGCCGAGGTGCTGCATGCGGCCAACCTGTTCGAGCCCGACGTGCGCGCCGAAGATTGCGCCGGCCGCGAGGATCTGCGCGATCTGCCGCTGATCACCATCGATGGCGAGGACGCCAAGGATTTCGACGACGCGGTGTACGCGGAAAGTCTGCGCGGCGGCGGCTGGAGGCTGGTGGTCGCCATCGCCGATGTGAGTCATTACGTGCGCGTCGGTAGCGCGCTCGATACGGAAGCGCGTGCGCGCGCGACTTCGGTTTACTTTCCGGATCGCGTGCTGCCGATGCTGCCGGAACATCTGTCCAATCACCTGTGCTCGCTCATGCCCGATGTCGAACGGCTGGCATTCGTTTGCGACATGCGCGTCAGCAAGACCGGCAAGCCTGGGCGCACGCGTTTCTATGAGGCGGTGATTCGCTCGCACGCTCGGCTCACTTACGATCAGGCTTGGGAATTCCTGGCGAACCCAGAGGGTACGGCCGGAAATAAATGGACGCCGCAGGTGCGCGCGTCCTTGCAGGATCTGTACGCCGTATACGGCACACTGAAGGCCGCGCGCGATGCGCGCGGCGCGCTGGATTTTCGCGGCGGCGAGGTCAAGGCCCGCATCGGCAACAACGGCAAGATCGAAGGATTTTACTCGGTGGTGCGTAACGACGCGCATCGCTTGATCGAAGAGTGCATGGTCGCGGCCAACGTGGAGGCGGCCGTGGCGCTGCGTCTTGCGAAGGCTGGAAGCTTGTATCGAGTTCACGGTCAGCCGGAAGAGAAGCGGGTGACCGAACTGCTCAAGGTCATGAACGCGCTGCAGGTGGGCGCGAATTTCTCCGAGCGCCCGAGTCCGAAGGAATTTCGTCAGTTGGTCGACCGGCTGTCCGCGCGTCCCGACGGCTTGCTGCTCGAGGGGCTGGTGATTCGCTCGCTCGCTCAGGCGGTGTATCAGCAAACCAATATTGGTCATTTTGGTCTCGCCCTCGAGGAGTATGCGCACTTCACCTCGCCGATCCGCCGCTATCCCGATCTTCTGGTGCATCGCGCCATCAAGGCGGCTGTCGTGCCGGCTTCAGCCTCCGGCCACAAGTACAGCACTGCTGAGCTGCAGACGCTTGGCGCGGAGAGTTCACAGCGTGAGCGGCGCGCCGACGATGCGGCGCGCGACGTCATGGGTTATCTCAAATGCCTATATCTGCAGCCGCGGGTGGGCGAAACCTTCGAAGCCACCATATCGAGTGCGCTCGAGTTCGGCTTATTTGTGCAGCTCAAGGAGATGCCCATCGACGGACTGGTGCACATCTCGGCCATACCGGGCGACTATTGGGAATTGGAAAGCGGCGGCATGGGGCTTGTCGGCCAGCGCACCGGCCGGCGCTGGCAGATGGGCGATAGCGTTCAGGTGCGCCTCGCCCGGGTGGACCTGACGCAGCGGCAAATCGATTTCGAACTCACCGATGCGAGCGGGGCGGCCTCGCACGGCACGGTCCGTGCGCCGCGACGCGGCGGCGCTGAGCATCGGGGGCGGCGCGGACCGGGGGGCACGTCGCGGCGCGGCGGTGGCGGCCCCAACCGCGGCAGGCGTGGCTGAATCCAAGCGCAATCTGGTCTATGGGTTGCACGCGATCGGCGCGGTCATTGAGCGCGCGCCGGAACGCCTGTTGGAATTGTGGATCGCCGAGCCGCGGCAAGACGCGCGTGCTCAGGCCTTGAGAGCGCGCGCCGAGGCGGTGGGCGTACGCGTGCAGACCGCGGGTAGCGAAGCGCTGGCCAAGATGGCGGGTGATGTCGCGCACCAGGGGGCGGTGGCGGCGGTGCGGCCGCTCAAGCCCTGGGATGAGCATGATGTCTCCACCGCATTAAGTGAAATTCACGATCCCTTACTGCTGGTGCTGGATGGGGTCACGGACCCGCACAATCTGGGAGCCTGCCTGCGCACGGCGGATGCGGCAGGCGTCCAGGCTGTGATCACACCTAAGGATCGCGCCGCCGCCGTGGACGGCGTGGTGCGCAAGGTAGCGGCCGGCGCCGCCGAGTTCGTTCCCGTCGCGGCCGTCACCAACCTCGCAAGAACCCTCGACATGCTGAAGGAGCACGGTATTTGGGTGGTAGGAACCGACGCGGAGGCCGGGCAGACTGTGTACGCCGCCGATCTTAAGCGGCCGTTGGCCCTGGTGTTGGGCGCGGAGGGCAGCGGCATGCGGCGTTTGACGCGCGAACGCTGCGATTTTCTGGTGCGGATTCCGATGTCCGGCCAGGTGCAGTCGCTCAACGTGTCGGTGGCGGCCGGCATAGCCCTGTTCGAGGCGCGGCGCCAACGGGGTTAAGGGTCCGGGAGCATGGCCCCGGGCCAGCGCGAAGTTGACCGGCAGGGTCCCAAACGCGTATTCTTCGCGCTCTTTTTCGCCGGCTGACCGGCATTACTCCTTGCCTCACCGCTCGCAACGGGAGGCTAAAACCGTAGGGAGCCTACAATGCGGCATTATGAAATCGTGCTTCTGGTCCATCCGGACCAGAGCGAGCAAGTTCCTGCGATGGTCGATCGCTACAAGGGCATGATCAGTGCCGGCGGCGGTCAGGTGCATCGCTTCGAAGATTGGGGCCGGCGCCAGCTGACCTTCCCGATCGCCAAGGTGCACAAGGCGCACTACATCCTGCTCAACATCGAATGCGATCAGAAGACGCTGACCGAACTCACCGGTTCGTTCCGCTTCAGCGATGCGGTGCTGCGCAGCCTGGTGGTGAAAATGGACGAAGCGGTCACCGAGGCCTCGCCCATGGCGCGCGCGCCCGACGAGAACGCCCGCCGCCACGATGACTTTGGCGACGATGGCGACGATGACGACATGCCGATGGGCATCCGCTAAGGCATAGGCGCAACAGGAGCACAACATGGCACGTTTTTTCCGTCGCAAGAAGTTTTGCCGATTCACGGCCGATGACGTCAAGCAGATCGATTACAAGGATCTCGCGACTCTCAAGAGCTACATCACGGAAACCGGCAAGATCGTCCCGAGCCGCATCACCGGCACGCGCGCGCATTATCAGAGGCAGCTGCAGCTCGCCATTCGCCGCGCACGATTTCTCGCCTTGCTGCCGTATACCGATCAGCATTGAACCTTAAGAGCTAGCACATGGATATCATATTGTTGCAGAAGGTCGCGAACCTCGGCCAAATCGGCGACCGCGTCAAAGTAAAGTCAGGCTACGCGCGCAACTTCCTCGTCCCGACGGGCAAGGCGACCATGGCGACCGCCGCCAACATCGCCAAGTTCGAGGCGCAGCGCCATCAGCTCGAAGCCAAGGCCAATCAGGATCTCGCCGCGGCGCAGGCGCGCGCGCTCAAGTTCGAGAACTTCAAGCTCGAATTGAAGGCCAAAGCCGGCGCTGAAGGCAAACTGTTCGGATCCATCGGCACCTCGGACATCGCCGAGGCCGCGGTCGCGGCCGGGCAGCCGATCTCGCGCAGCGAAGTGCGCATGCCGACCGGCCCGATCCGCTCCACCGGCGAGCATCAGGTCCAGCTGCACCTGCACACTGACGTTGACGTGACCCTGACGGTCACCATCGTCGCCGAAGAGTAGCGGCCGGCGAAGCCGCGACGCTAAAGATCGCCCGTGGCCTCCGCTCGCGTCAGCAATCGGTCCATGGGTTCGAGCGGCGATGGCTTGCGGCTGCCGCCGCATTCCATCGAAGCCGAGCAGTCGGTGCTCGGCGGCTTGATGCTCGATTCCGCGGCGTGGGACCAAGTGGCCGACCGCGTGGTCGCTGAAGACTTCTACCGCAACGATCACCGGCTCATTTTCGAGGCCGTCGCCGGATTGATCGAACGCAATCAGCCTTGCGATGCGGTGACCTTGTCCGGGCATCTGGAAAGCTCGGGGCTGCTCGATCAGGTCGGCGGTCTCTCCTATCTCGGTTCGCTCGCCCGCGACACGCCGACGGCGGCCAATATCCGCGCGTACGCGGACATTGTCCGCGAGCGATCGGTTCTGCGGCAGCTCATTACCGCGGGCAACTTGATCGTCGGCAACGCGCTCGAGCCCGAAGGGCGGGAGGCGCGCGAAATCGTCGATGACGCGGAACGCGCGGTATTCGAGATCGCCGAGCGCGGCTCGCGCGGTAAGGTCGGGTTCAGGACGGTCAAGAGCATTCTGCCGGACGTCGTGAATCGGATCGACGAGCTGTATCACTCCGATGGAAAAATGACCGGCATTGCGACGGGCTTCAAGAAGCTCGATGAGATGACATCGGGACTGCAGGCCGGTGATCTGATCATCATCGCCGGCCGCCCGTCCATGGGCAAGACCGCACTCGCGGTCAACATCGCGGAGAACGCGGCGCTCGGTGCGCACAAGTCGGCGGCGATTTTCAGCATGGAAATGTCCGCCGAATCGCTGACTTTGCGCATGATTTCTTCCCTGGGAAGAATCAACCAAGGCCACCTGCGCTCCGGCCGTTTGCACGAGGACGATTGGCCGCGCATCGATTCGGCGATGACTCAACTCAGCGGTGCCCATATCTTTGTCGACGAGACGCCGGCGCTCTCGCCCACCGAAGTGCGTGCGCGCGCGCGGCGGCTGAAGCGCGAGCGCGGCCTAGACTTGGTCGTCGTGGACTATTTGCAGCTCATGCAGGTCGCGGGAACCAAGGAGAATCGCGCCACCGAGATCGCCGAAATCTCCCGTTCGCTCAAGGCGCTCGCCAAGGAATTGAAGGTGCCGGTCATCGCGCTCTCGCAGCTCAATCGCGGCGTCGAGCAGCGCGTGGAGAAGAAGCCGGTGATGTCGGACTTGAGGGAATCTGGGTCTCTCGAACAGGATGCAGATTTGATTCTGCTGATCTACCGCGAAGAAGTGTACGACCCGAACACCACTCGCAAAGGGATCGCCGACATCATCATTGCCAAGCAGCGCAATGGCCCCACCGGCGATGTACAGCTCACCTTCCTCGGGCAGTACACCAAATTCGAGAACTACGCGCCGGAGTCGTATGCCGAAGGCGTATTTCGCTGATGCCGCTGTGATGCTCCGGTGAGGCCGCGTTGACCCCGATGGTCAGCGCGACGATCGACACCGCCGCGCTCAAGCACAATCTGCAGGTAGTGCGGCAGTTGGCGCCGCGGTCGCGCGTCATGGCGGTCATCAAGGCGAACGCCTACGGTCATGGCCTCGTCGCGGTGGCGCAGGCGCTCGAAGCGGCGGACTCGTTCGCGGTGGCGCGAGTCGATGAGGGGCTCACGCTGCGAGCCGCAGGCATTCAGAAGCGCACCTTGCTCCTCGAAGGCGTCTTCGATAGCGAACAGTTGAATGCCGCGGCCGGCGCGGGTTTCGAACTGGTGGTGCATGCGACCGAACAGATCGAGTTGCTGCGCGCGGCGCCGGCCGGCACCGGCTTCAAGGTGTGGCTCAAGCTCGATACCGGCATGAATCGCCTCGGCTTCAAGGGCGCGGCGTTCGATGCGGCGCTCGCGGCCCTGAGCGCGTTGCCGGGAGTGCGAACTCCGGTCAATTTCTTCACGCACCTCGCCTGTGCCGACGACCCGGAATTGCCCGCGACCACCGAGCAACTGGCCCGTTTTGCGGCGGCCACCCGATCGCTTCCGGGTGAGCGCAGCATCGCCAATTCCGCGGGGATGTTGAGCTTTCCGGAGGCGCAGGCCGATTGGGTGCGGCCGGGCTTGCTGCTCTATGGCGTTTCCCCATTCCTGGGCTCACTCGGGGCGGACTACGGATTGAAACCGGCCATGACCCTGCATTCGCATGTGATCGCGGTCAAAGACCTCGTGCCGGGGGAGCGTGTGGGCTATGGCGGCGATTGGACTGCGAGCCGTCCCACGCGCTTGGCGGTGGCCGCGGTGGGTTACGGCGATGGCTACCCGCGGAACCTCACCTCAGGTTCACCCGTATTGGTCAACGGCGTGCGGGCGCCGCTCGCGGGCCGCGTATCGATGGACATGATCGGCATCGACGTGACGGATCTCGCCCAAGCGCCGCGGTTGGGCGATCCGGTCATTTTATGGGGCGCCGGCTTGCCGGTGGAGGAAATTGCAGTGTGGGCCAACACCATCCCGTACGAATTACTGTGCGGTATCAGCCAGCGCGTGGCGGTGACGCTTCTGTAACGGGACTCAGGGTTTGGTGCCGCCGCGGCCAGAATCCACGCGGGCGGCGTGCATTGTCTCGAAGAAGCGGATAACGGCTTCGAGATCATGCGGCGGCAGCGTGCCGATGAGACGTCGGGTCTCGCTCTCGACGCCCTCATACAAGGCTGCGAGCTTCCTTATGCGCGCCGGCACCAGAGTCGCGAGCAGGCTGCGACGGTCAGCAGGATTCGGTTCGCGCCGGATGTAGCCGGCCTTCTCGAGCCGATCGAGTGCAACGGTGACTCCGCCGCTGCTAAGCCCGGTCCATTCAGCCAAACGACTAGGCGTGGACGGCCCATAAAGCTGCAGCATGTGCAGTACCTGCATATCCGTGAGCCCGAGTCCCACCCGATCCGCCATCTGCGCATTGAAGAAGATGCCGGCCGCGATGAATTTTCTGATTTCGAGCACGATGCGGTCCGCCGCGGTGACCGGGGCGGTTACCGCAGCGGAGTTTTTATTGACGGCCTTTGCCGGCGAAGTACGGGGCGACTCAGCGTTTGTCGGCTTGGCCATTCGAGACTTTAATTTAATTTAGTTTACATGTATCTTAGTTAATAAGATACATGTGGAGTGAGTTAATGACATCTACGGTGAAAGCTTACAAGGGAATGGGCATGGAAGGCAGCTTGGCGCGCTGGTACGACCGAACCACGCGCAAGGGCATGCCCGAGATCGAGGCACTGGCGGCGCGCATTTCGGCGCTTGCTCCGGCCGCGGCAACCGTTTTGGAAGTAGCTCCGGGGCCCGGATTTCTTGCGATCGAACTCGCCAAGCGCGGCCTCTCCGTACGCGCCGTCGATATCAGCAAGACGTTCGTTGAAATCGCCCGGCGCAACGCCATGGAGGCGGGCGAGACCGTGCAATTCGATCTTGGCAATGCGGCGGCATTGCCGATCGAAAGTGCCAGCGTGGATTTCGTGGTGTGCCGTGCGGCGTTCAAGAATTTCTCGGAACCGGTCAAGGCGCTTGTCGAGATGCGGCGGGTGCTGAGATCCGGCGGCACGGCGCTGCTGATCGATATGCGCCGCGATGTGTCAGTATCGGAGATTCAACGGTACGTGGACAACCTGGGCGTGAGCCGGCTGAACCGCTGGTTCATGATGTTGACCTTTCGCAGCATGCTGATCAAGCGGGCGTATCCGCTTGAAGAGATTCGCCGTATGACCGTCGAGGCAGGTTGGACCGAGACACGCATCGAAATCATGCCGCTCGGATTCGAGGCCTGGACGAAGAAATAGCCCGGACATCCAGGTCGCAGCCGCGCGGCAGTCGACCGCGCAGCAGCCGGGTGAGGTCGGCAAAGCGCAGCAGCGCGCCGCCGCGATCTCGAAAAGCGCGAAGTTCCTGCCGCGTCGGCCAGCTCCGATAACTGCCGGCACCGCTTTGCGGCGTGCCGATCGCGCCGCGCGCGATAGATTCGATCGCAGCCGCCAAAAGCTCGGCGCCTTCGCGAAACAGCAGTGCCGTCATCGAGAACACGCTCGCTCCCGCACGCCCTTCGATGGAGCGCTGCGCCACGATCCGGCCGGCGTCGAGTTCGGGATTCATGAAGTGCACCGTCACTCCGAATGGTGCGTCATGCAGCAGCTCTTGGAACACCGGATCGACACCCTTGCCCTCGGGCAGCAGCGAGGGATGGATGTTGAGACAGCCGTGCCTCGGCAGGGCCAGCCCAGGCGCGTGCAAGCGCTGGTTGAAAAAGGCGCTGACCAGCAAATCCGGTGCGCACTCGGCCAGAAACTGCATTCCTGCCGCATCGTTGATGTCGCGAGTCGTCAACACGCGCGGGCCCGGCCGGAGGTTGCGCGTGGGGACGGCTCCGACGCCGCCAAGGGCGCATAGCCAGTCGGCGAGGGTGGTCGTGCACCACAGAAAGAGTGCGTAGGCGATGCCGCTGCGACGGACCTGCGCCGCGGCGCCTCGCAGGAACCCGAAACCCGGATCCAGCACGCGCGTCGAGCGGACCACTGCACAGATGTCCAGCCGATCGCAGGCGCGCAGGCGCCGCAGCACCAAGGCGCCATACAGCCCGCCGCAGGTACATAACACCGTGCGCAATTGCGCCGGCGCAGCCGATGGCAGCCCCACCGCGCTCATTCGGAGTACGCTCATAGCCGCCGCAACTCTTCCGCGAGTGCCTCTACAGTCATGCGGATCTCCGCCTCAGTGTGTTCGCTGCTGATGAAAAAGCGCAGGCGGGCAGAGCGCTCCTGCACGGCAGGGTAAACGATGGGCTGCACGTTGATCTTGCGGCGGAACAGCTCTTCGGACAGACGGGCCGCCTTGAGCGAACTATGGGTGATTGCCGGAATTACCGAGAGACCGATGCTGAGTCCGGTATCGATCCCGCGGGCGCGCGCCGCTTCGAGGAATTGCCGGCCGCGCGCCTGCAGTGTCTGCGCGCGCTGCGGTTCGGCCTGTAGCAGCCGCAGGGCCGCCAGCGCGGCGGCGGCCGCTGACGGCGGCATGCCGACGCTGTAGACGAACCCCGGCGCTGCGCACTTGAGGTGCTCGACGAGCGCGCGCTCACCCGCAATATAGCCGCCGCAGCTCGCGAGCGCCTTGCTGAGGGTGCCCATCCAAATATCCACGTCGCTGCCGTCGAGGTTGAAGTGCTGTTGAATTCCGCCGCCGCCGTGGCCGAGGACGCCGAGGGAGTGAGCTTCATCGACCATCAGGAAGGCACGGTGGCGACGCTTGATCTCCACGAAGTGGGGAAGATCCGGAATGTCGCCGTCCATGCTGTACAGCCCTTCGACCACGATCAGCACGCGCTCGTATTGCAGGCGGCACTGATTCAGCAGCCGATCCAGCGCTTCCCAATCATTGTGCGCGAACGGCATGCGCCGCGCGCCCGATAGCTCGCTGCCGATCAGTGCGCTGTTGTGGATCAGCGCGTCATGCACGATCAAGTCCTTCGGTCCGAACAGATGTCCGATCGTCGATACATTGGTCGCGTGGCCGCTGACGAAGACCACGCAATCGTCCACGCCATGGGCGGCGGCAAGCGCCTGTTCGAGCTCGCGGTGGATCGGGCGCTCGCCGGAGACCAGCCGGCTCGCAGAGGCCGAGGTGCCATAACGGTCAATCGCCCCCTTCGCGGCCGCATTGACTTCCGGGTGCCCGGACAGACCCAAGTAGTTGTAGCTCGAGAAATTCGTGAAAGTTTCCCCGCCGATCACCGTGGTCGCGCCGGCGCGGCCGTCATGTACGCGGAAAAATGGATTGCTGACACCGAGCTTCTCTGCCCCCTCGTTTAGAATCCGTAGCTGCTGATAATCCGGATGCAGATCAAAGCGGCACCAGCTATCCGGGATCGAGTCGGTGTGCGCCGAGCGCCCGCCGATCATTTCCCGCGGCGCCGGCGCGTCGCGATCGATTTCGGTCCTGCGCATTCGCCGCTGCAGCGCTTGTTGAATGAGCCGCTCCTTGAGAGGCGCCGTGAGGCCTTGCAGCGCCTTGCGTGGGCCGGTCATGGGCGTTGCCTGGCCGTGAGCGGCAGCGGAGTTGCGGCGGCGCCGATCGCGGCGCTGAATTCCACGGCGTTTTCCGCCGTGAGACCGGCGCTATGCTGCGAGGCCACCGCGAGTACCTGCTCCGCCAGCGCCGCACCGCCGGAGTTTGCCGATGCGGGTTCCTCGGCCGGGTGCAGCAGCCGGATGATGCGCTCAACGACGCTCTCGATCGTCGGGCCGCCGCTTACCGCCAATGCCGACAGTTGAATGTCGAGCCGCGCCTCGATCGAGGTAACGAGTTCCACTGCCATCAAGGAATCCATGCCCATGTCCAATAAGGAGATCCCCGGCTCGATCCGTTCCGGGGCGATACGCAGGATTTCGGCCACTTCGGCGCGCACGATTTCGACCAAGGCCGCGGCCAATACAGTTCCGGTCAGTCCGTCGAGCCGTCGGCGCAGCTCCTGGGCCGACTCCGTGCTGTTCGCACCGCGTTCGCCGCTGACCGATCGCGCCAAATCGGAAAATTTCGGCGCCTGTGCGGCCGGTAGGAAGCGGCCGAGCGTGGCCCAGTCAAGATCGATCAGCCCGACATTCCCGGTAGACGATCCCAGCAAGGCCTCGAGCGCGAGCAAGGCATCGTCGGCGCGCAGCGCGGCGCCACCCATGCGTCCGACCAGCGCCTCGAGAACGCGTTCATTGCGCGCCAAGTAGCCCGCATCGGCGATCGGACCCCATCCGATGCATGTGGCCGGCAATCCGAGCGCGCGTCGCTCCGTGGCGAGCGCCTCGAGCGCCATATTGGCGGCGACGTAGGCGCCCTGGCCGGGATTGCCGAAGAGGGTCGTCGCCGAAGAGTACAGGATGAAAGAATCAAGTTCGCGTGTGCGCGTGGCCTCGTGCAATTGCAAGGCGCCGCGGAGCTTCGGCGCGAGAACGCGCTGCAACTGAGCCGATTCCATGTCGCGCAGCAGCGCATCTTCGATCACCATTGCCGCGTGCACGATGCCGCGCAGCGGCGGCATGTGTGCATCGATCGATGCCAGCGCCTGGCGCAACGCCGCCTCGTCCGCGACGTCGCAAGCCGGTGCTGCGATCGATACGCCTGCCGCGGCAAACTCATCGAGGATCGCCGCGGCTCCCGGCGTGCCGGACGCGCCGCGCCGGCTCAGCAACGCAAGGTGCCTTGCGCCGTGCCGCACCAGCCACCACGCCGTTCGCAGGCCGAAACCCGAAAGGCCGCCGGTTACCACGTAAGTGGCGTCGGCTTTGGCAATCGGCGCCCGCTTAGGCAGAGGCGGCCCGAGCGGATCGAAATCCGGCGCAAAGGTCACCACCACCTTGCCGATGTGGCGCGAGGCCTGCATATGCCTAAAAGCTGTGGCGATATCGGCGGCATCGAACGTGCGGTGCGGCAGGGGATGCAGGGAACCGTCGGCAAACAAGGCCATCAGGTCGATGAAGACTCGGCGCGCCGTTTCGGGGCGCTGCGCCAGCAATTGATCCGCATCGATGCCGAAGTAGCTGATGTTGTTGCGCAGCGGCCTGAGTCCAATGTGCGAGTTCTCGTAGAAGTCGCGCTTGCCGAGTTCGAGCATACGGCCGAAGGGCCGCAACAGCCGAAGGTTGCGCGGGATCGCATCGCCCGCGAGAGAATTCAAAACCACATCGACACCGGCGCCGCCGGTTGCACGCATCACCTCATCGGCGAAGGCGAGCGAGCGCGAATCAAAGACATGGTCCGCACCCAGCAGGCGCACGAAGTCGCGCTTGGCATCGCTGCCCGCGGTGGCGAAAATCTCCGCACCCAAATGTTTCGCGAGCTGGATCGCGGCGATCCCGACGCCGCCGGCGGCGCCGTGGATCAGCACCCGCTCACCCTCCCGCACTCGTGCCAGCTCATGCAAGGCGTAGTAGGCGGTGAAGAATGCCGACGGTACCGTTGCCGCCGCAGCAAACGACCAGCCGGCGGGTTTGCGCGCCACCGCGAGCGAGCGAGTGCGCACATGATCGGCAAAGGCAGCCGGTGCGAACGCAATTACGCCATCGCTTGGCGCGACTTCGACGACCGCGGCGCCCACCCGGGTCACGATCCCGGCGACTTCCATACCGAGGGTTGGACCGCAGAATCCGCCTTCCAACGCCTCGTCCGGCAACAGTCCCATCGCGTACATCACGTCGCGGAAATTCAGGCCCGCCGCACGCACCTCGATTTCCACTTCGTCCGCGCCGAGCGGCGCTGCATCGGGAGCACCCCGCCAGGCGAGGTTGCGGAATGGGCCGGGCACCGAGCAGTCAAGTTGCACACGCGCCGGAGTGGGCTGCGGCTCGACCAGCGCCGCCGACTGTGGCCGCGCGGCCACGCTGAAACGCGGCACGTAGCGGCCCGCCGCGGTCAGCAGGATCTCATCCTCCGCGTCAGGTTGAAGTATTTCCTGCGCGAGTTTCGCGGCGTTCGGCGTGCAGGGAACCGGATCATGCAAATCGAGCCAACGGATACGCCGATCCGCGCACTCTTGCATCGCCACCCGCGCGATGCCCCACAGCGCCGCATCGCGGAGGCGGTCGACCGGCGGCGCTTCCGGTAAGGTCGCCGTGAACGCCCCGACCGGCAGCAGCGCCGTGCCCGCGTGAGCGCCAACCACCCAACACTCCGGGCGAATCGCGCGCCGTGCGCAGGTGTGCAGCCACGCCGTGAAGACGGCGGCGCGCGATTCCTGCGCGGCGGCACGTGCCGCGAGCGGTCTTGCAGCCGAGGCTAGATCGAGGCCCGCGAGGTGGATCCAACCGTGCGGTTCGTCGCCTGCTTCGCGCAGCGCGGCGAGCAGCCGGTCCCAATGCGACGCAACGGTCGGATCGAGTGCATGGCAGAGCGCATCGATGCGCTCGTAAACAGGCGAGGCAATGACGGTGACGATGCGTTGGCCGGCCGCCGCGAGGGCGGCGCCAAGCGCCTGTCCGAGGTCGGCGGAATAGCCTGCGGCATCACGCGCGATCAGCCAGGTTCGAACCGGCGCCGCCGCCGGTTGCGCCGCCATCTCTAGTGTTGCGTCGGCCTGCGCAATCAACAGATACGGGCCGGTCGGAGCCTCCGGTACGTCGTGCACCGCCTCAATGGTCTCGAAGCCGGCCTCCTTAAGCAGCCCGCGCCAGGCCTCCGGTGCACTAGAACGGGACCGTACGGTCGCATCGGCCGCGACGTCGACCGACCCACGCCACCAGTGCGGCTCCAGCCCGAACACGAGATCAGCGGCCCGCGAGGCGTGCTTCTCGAGCACTACCAGACGGCCGTCGTTGCGCAGTTGGCGCCGTGCGTTCCTCAATCGGCGGAAAGGGTCCGCCGCGTCGGACACGCCTTCACCGAGCACGACGATGTCAAAACCGCCGCCAGGGTCGTGTGCGTCGCCCGGAGCTGGGTCGCGATCGAGGTCGACGATCCGACATTCGAGCGTGTCAATCGCGGGCCAGTGCCCGCGCAAATCGTCCAACCCGGCCTGAGTCGCGGTGCCGATCACCACGTCGCAGCGATCGGCATCGAGCGCCGGAACCAAAGCAAGTCCCTCCGCCGGAGAAGTGCCCACGAAACGCAGTACGCGCAGGCGCGTATGCTCCGCTTGGGACGCGGCGGCGCTGCGAAGCACGTCGGCCAAAGCCTCCGCGACCTCGGCCGCCTCTTGTTGCGTGCAGCCATCGGCCCACGCACACACGGTGTCCGGGTGGCCTGGTTTGGCGACACTCTCATGCGTACCCGCACGCAGCCGTTCCGCAAGATGGAGTCCCGCTGCGCCCACGCGTGCCGTGAGCGATGCATATTCCGGGTAGTCGGTGATCAAACTGCTCCAGATCTCTTCGGGCGCGGGCAAAGAGACATCCGTGCACCACAGCCATTGGTCCGCGACGGGCTGCACGACGCCATCCTCGGTGAGCAGCTGCAGCAGATTGCGCAGCATCGGCGTGCTGCTCGCGGCGATTTGACTCGATTCGATCAGCGAGTGCGGCAGAATGGGCTGGCCACCGGCGAGTTCCCGCAGCGCCCGGTCGGCAAACGCAGCGCACAGCGCGTCGAGCAGCGGTTCGAATTCCTGGGAAAAACGCTGCCGCGCGGCTAACCGCTCGGGCGTATGCAGCCGCACCGCGCAGTGGCGCGCGAGTTCTGCGACGGCGGGCAGCGGGACGGCGCGATTGGGGTCGCGCCGCGGCATCGGCACGGCTCGCGTCGTGATCCAGCGCGCCCGTTGGCCGGTTCCGGCCTGGATCGCAATTGCTCGAAACCGAACGCCGCGGACAATCGCGATCGGTGCATCGAGCGCATCGAATAGCGTGAAATTGGCTCGCAGGGAGCGCCGGCTGCGAGGTTCGGGGTCCGCCGGAGCCGCGAGCGCAATCGCGACGCGGGCGTGCGGCTGCAGCAGTTCGAGCCGATCGATGCGTACCGGCAGGAAGGCGGGCAGGTCAGCGCGATGCGCCGGCACGTCGCCCTGATCGCGCAGAGCGAGATCCGCGAGCAATTGAAACGCGCCGTCCAGGTACGCGGGGTGCAAGAGCGCAGTTGCGGTTTCCGCCGCAATTTCCGGCGGGGTCGTGATCGCACCTAAGACGCCCTCGCGGCGGTACCACGCGGAGGCGACCGAACGAAACGCCGGACCGTAATGCAGGCCGAGCGTTCGCGCAAACGCATAGTGGGCCTCTGCCGTCACGTCCGGATCGCGAGCGGCCATCGTGGGCGACAGTACACCTGTGGCTAGGCAATCCTCGACCAACCGGCCGGTCGCATGGGTGCGCCACGGCTCTTCGCGGAGGCGTTCGCGGCTGACGATGGTGAATCGGCCATCCACGGGGTCAAGCCGCAGACGCACCGTACGGGAGCGGTCCGATTCGAGGAGCAGAGGCGCGAGAATCTCCAAATCCTCGATCACCTGCGGCGCGCTCTGCACGCGCTCTTCCAAGCGCCGGCGCTCGAACCCAGCGGCGAGCGCCATCTCGACAAATCCAGCGGCCGGCAGCACGGCTACGCCGCCGACCAGGTGATCGGCATACAGCGGCAGGGTGGCGAGATCCAAATGATTCTCCCAGTGCAGCGCATCGCCCTTGAGCGCATAGCCGAGCAGCGGATGCAGAATCCGGCGCGTGAGCCGTCCCTGCGATTCGGAGGTGCCGGGATGCCAGTGCCGCTCGCGCTGCCAGGGATAGTGCGGCAAATCCACGCATCGTCCCGGCACCGGAAACAGGCGCGCCCGATCGCGCAGCCCACCGGAAAGTTCGAGCTGCGTGGTCAGTTCGTTCAACCGAGCGCCGCCGGCTTCTTTGCGCGTCAGGCTGGGCACAACCAGCGCCGCGGCGCCCAGAGGTTTCGTGATCTCAGTAAGATAGGCGGTGAGTACCGCGCGTGGACCGATCTCGACGAAGGTATTGATGCCGGCATCGATCATCGCGCGAATCGCAGCCTCGAAATTCACCGGTTCGCGAACGTTGCGCCACCAGTAAGCGGCGTCGATTGCGTTCGGTCCGACGCGATCGCCGGTCACCGAGGAATACATCGGCAGCGCGGCCGCCCGCATCTCGAGGTCGCTCAAGGCGCGCACGAGATCGGCACCGATCGGGTCCATCGCCGGACTGTGAAACGCATAATCCAACGCGAGGCGCTGGTACGGCAGGCGATGTTGCGCGAGGGCGTTTTCGAAGAGTGTCATCGTATCTGCGTCGCCGGACACGGTTACCGCGTTGGCCGTGTTGACCGCAGCGATGGTCAAACGCCCGCCCAGCTGCATTGCCGTCAGCAATGCTTCAACTCGATCCTTGGCTGCGGAAATGGCTGTCATGCATCCCTGTCCGCGGGTGCGGCCTTGGTGCGAACTGCGCTCGTGAATCACGCGCACCGCCTGATCCAGCGTCAATGCACCGCTCGCCCAGGCGGCAGCTACTTCGCCGACGCTGTGGCCGCATACGGCGATCGGGCGTACCCCTCGGCGCTCGAGCGCGCGGGTCAGGGCGACCTGGACGGCGAACAGCGCCGGCTGTGCGATTTCGGTCAGTGCGAACCGGTTGGCGGGGGGCGGTGCGTTGATTTCCGCGAGCAGCGACTCCCCGCAGCACCGTGCATACAGTGCGTCAACTTCCATGAACGCCTCGCGAAACACGGCATCATCCTGAAGCAGCTGCAACCCCATACCGGCCCATTGCGAGCCGTTGCCCGAGTAAACGAAGGCGGGCGCTGAGGCTTCCGGGCGGTGCTTACCCAACGTGATTCCCGCCGCAGAGCCGGCGATTCCGAACTGCTCGAGCGCCAGTATCCGCTCGCGCCGGTCCGTGTTCACTGCCGCAAGCCGATGCGGGTTCACGTCGCGATGATGTGCTGCACTGTAGGCAATGTCGTAGTCCGAAAGGTCCGTGCGGACGGACAAATGATGCGCCATGTCGCGCGCCGCATCGCGCAGCGCTTGCGGACTACGCGCCGACAGCAGCAGCGGGGGATTCGACCGTGCATGAATCGGCTCGAGGCCGAGCAGCCGTTCGACCTCTATATCTTGCTCGTGACTCGTCAGCACGACGTGCGCATTGGTGCCGCCGAAGCCGAAGGCGCTTACGCCGACGACCAGACGATTATCGCCGAGCTCGGACGGCTCTGTGACGGGCTTGAGGTTCCAGCCGGCGACGTCGATGTGCGGATTCAACTTCGCTATATGGAGGTTCGCTGGAATGCGGCGATCGCGTAGCACGTGCAACGCCTTGAAGAGGCCGGCCATGCCGGCGGCGGCTTCGAGATGTCCGATATTGCCTTTGATCGAGCCGATGGGCAGCGGGCTCTCGCGGGAGCGGTGCCGGCCGATGGCCTCGCCGATGGCACGCGTCTCGAGTGGGTCGCCCACCGCGGTTCCGGTGCCGTGCGCCTCGAAATAATCGATTTCGGCCGGCGCAATACCGGCGCGCCCATACACCTCGCGGAGTAATTCGGCTTGCGCTTCATGACTCGGCACGGTCAGTCCCGCCTTGCGCCCGTCGCTGTTGACGCCGGTGCCGGCAACGAGCGCCAGAATGCGATTCCCGTCGGCGAGCGCCTGGGCCAGCGGCTTCAAGAGTACGACGCCGCCGCCTTCGGAACGCACGTAGCCGTCGGCACCCGCATCGAAGACGCGACAGCGGCCGTGCCGCGACAGCATCGAGGCCTTCGAGAAGCCGATGAAGCCGTAGGGGTGCAGGTGCAGGCTGATGCCCCCAACCAGCGCAACATCAGTCTCTTTGACGCGGATCGATTGGCACGCTTGATGAAAAGCGACGAGGGAAGACGAACATGCCGTGTCGATCGTCATGCTCGGTCCGCGCAGATCGAACACATACGAGAGGCGATTGGCCGCAATGCTCCCGGCGTTCCCGGTCATCGTTGTTGCGTCGATTGCGCCTAAATCGTCGGCGCGACGATATGCATAGTCGACGCTCGAAAGACCGACGTAGACGCCGCAGCGGCTGCCGCGCATCGACGAAGCGGGAATGCCCGCGTGCTCGAAAGCCTCCAGGGACAATTCGAGCAGCACGCGCTGCTGCGGATCCATTTGCTCAGCTTCTCTAGGGGATATGCTGAAAAACGCGGCATCGAATCCCGCAACGTCGCCGATCGATCCCGCCGCGAATGTATAGGAGGTTCCGGGCTCGGCCTTGTTCGGATGCGTGAGAGTGTCTTGTGCCCAGCGTTCCTGTTCAACCGCTGTAACGAGATCGCCACCCGCTAATAATGCTTGCCACAGAGCTTCATTCGTTCCTCCCGGCAAGCGGAACGAGAAACCGATCACCGCGATCGGCGACTCGTCTCTGTTATATGTCATTAAGCAATTGTATGTTTGAAGAGACGAATCTCGCCACGAACCGCGTCCGGTTTGCGTCGACCAATCTCGCTCGTCCCTAGCATGAATTGTGCATACGGGAATTCGTGACTCGTTCCAAACACTCGGAGAGCGGCGTGGCTAAGACTGCATTGATTACCGGTATCACCGGTCAGGACGGCGCCTATCTGGCGGAGTTCCTATTGCAGAAGCATTACGTCGTGCACGGAATCAAGCGGCGCGCATCATCGTTCAATACTCATCGCATCGATCATCTGTACCAGGATCCGCACGAGAAGGACGTAAGGCTCAAGTTGCATTACGGCGACTTGACGGATTCCACCAATTTGATTCGAATCATTCAGGACACGCAGCCCGACGAAATCTATAATCTGGCGGCGCAGAGCCACGTTGCCGTATCGTTCGAAACGCCAGAATATACAGCGAATTCCGATGCGATAGGCACGCTGCGCGTGCTCGAGGCGATTCGCATTCTTGGCCTGGAAAAGAAAACCCGTTTCTATCAGGCATCGACCTCGGAAATGTTCGGTAAAGTTCAGGAAACCCCTCAGCGCGAGACCACGCCATTTTATCCACGCTCCCCCTACGGCGCCGCTAAGGTGTATGCCTATTGGATTACGGTGAATTACCGCGAGGCTTACGGGCTCTTCGCCTGCAACGGCATCCTCTTCAATCATGAATCGCCGTTGCGCGGCGAAACGTTCGTATCGCGCAAGATCACGCGCGCATTGACGCGGATCAAGCTAGGTTTACAGAGCACCCTATTCCTCGGCAATCTCGATGCAAAGCGCGACTGGGGTCACGCTCGCGACTACGTGCGTGCGCAGTGGCTCATGTTGCAGCACGAGGTGGCGGAAGACTTTGTCATCGCCACGGGCACTCAGTTCTCGGTTCGCGACTTCGTGTTGGCTTCCGGCAAGCTGCTTGGCATGACAATCGAATGGCAAGGTCAGGGGGTCGACGAAGTGGGGATCGACACTGAGAGCGGGAGCACCTTGGTGCGAGTCGATCCGCGCTATTTTCGGCCCACCGAGGTGGAGACTCTGCTTGGCGATCCGAGCAAGGCTCGCGAACGGCTGGGCTGGAGCGCGGAGACCAGCTTTGCCGACTTGGTCGCGGAGATGATCGCGAGCGATCTGGAGATTGCGAAGCGGGATGCGCTGGTATCGAAACAGGGCTACCAAATCTATGGTCAACATGAGTGAAGCCTCGGTCCGAGGCGTTCGATGTCCACTAACGGCCTGATATTGTTTTCGTAAGGAACAAACATGCGAGCACTCATTTGCGGCATTTCCGGTCAGGACGGCGCGTACCTTGCGGAGCTGCTGCTGAAGAAGGGGTATACCGTGGTGGGTACTTCTCGTGATGCGCAAACTTCGAGCTTTTCCGGTCTTCGCCGGCTGGGGATATTGGATCGGGTGGAACTCGAGTCGATGGCGACTCATGATTTCCGCAGCGTCTTGCATCTGCTTCGCAAAGCGGAACCCGACGAAATTTACAATCTATCCGGGCAGAGTTCCGTTGGCCTATCCTTCGGACAGCCGGTCGAGACTCTCGACAGCATCATTACCGGGACCGTCAATTTGCTCGAGAGCATCCGATTCTTGGGCAAGCGTACGCGCTACTACAGTGCCGGTTCAGGCGAATGCTTCGGCGATACGGACCCGACGGGCGCAGTAGAGGACGCCCAGTTCCGACCGCGCAGCCCGTATGCGGTCGCCAAGGCCACTACATTTTGGCTCGTTGCAAATTATAGAGAAGCGTACGACATGCATGCCTCTACGGGGATACTCTTCAATCATGAGTCTCCGATCAGGCCACTGCGATTCGTGACGCGCAAAATCGTCGCCGCAGCCTGCCGCATTTCCCGCGGTGCCGATGAAAAGTTGGCCCTGGGAAACCTCGGCATCCGCCGCGACTGGGGTTGGGCGCCTGAATACGTCGAGGCGATGTGGAAAATGGTTCAGTGCGAAAAACCGGAGGATTTCATCATTGCGACGGGCGTCAGCAACAGCCTCGAAGACTTCGTGAGATTAACGTTCGCCGAACTTGACCTTGATTGGCGCGATCACACCGAGGTGTCGGGCTCCTTGTTCCGACCGACCGACATATCCGATGGAAAGGGCAACGCGAGCAAGGCGGAGCGTGTGCTCGGTTGGACGGCGAAGGCGCATATGAAAGATGTCATCGGCATGATGGTCGCTGCAGAAATCGCGGAGCCGGAACGTCGCCGCATGGCTGCCCTGATCGCGCTGGATGAAGCGGCTTAGGGTGGAGCCGCTCCCGAAACAACCTTGGGTCGAGCGCCGAGACACTCCCTTATTGCCCCCAAATCACCGCATTCTCGTGCGTTGTAGACCGATAGCTTGCTGCTGGGCTTGGCCTCGCAAGCGTCGCCAACCAGATTTAGGGGAATACATCCATCGCAGTGGTTGTAGCTCGGGACAAATGTGGCGCCGTATTTGGCAGCCACTTCTCCGCTGCGCCTGATAAGTTCCCGCCTGTTTGGGCCGTCGAGTTCCATCATTCGCCGCAAATCGTCCTGGCGGGAGTCAAAGTTGTCGACATAAAAGAAAACGCGAGTGTTCTTCGGTACTTTCCTAACGAGATCCTGAACAATCGATGGTGAGAGAACATAAGTATATCGGTCTCCGAACTCCGTCTTAACTCTGTTCCTATATTCTTGATCAAAGTCATCCACGTAGAATCTCGCCGGAATATATACCGAGTCCAAAGGCATCTCCCGTGCCAATTCCGGTTCCCCGGAAAAACTCAGCGATATTTCCCTCTCCTTCGCATATCGCTCCAGTTCATCACGAACGCGTCTATATCCCGCGACACAGGCCGTGCGCGACGCGCATTTCGCGAGCAGGTTGTCCGCCTCCTCAAAATGAAAATGATCAAAGTTCCTGCGAATTTCCGCCTTGCCGATGCAAATATAATAGTTCTGAGCCGGCACCAATTCTAAATCCACCCAATAATAACCAGCGCTGCCGTCGAAAGCCTTGCCAGTCAACCCGTCCCTCTTGAAAGTGTGCAAATCGGTTTCTGAATCGCATGGAAGGACCGCCCGGTAATCCGTTTTCAGATTTTCCGGAAATCCGCCGCCGATGCGCGCACGGGGCAGAATTCGATGAATTGCCGCTGCAGCATCGCCGCTAAAATTAAGCCGGTTGAGTGATGTCCCCCCATATTCGAACCCCAGCCGGTTTACCAGACCCGGATTGAGCCTTCCGATTTCGTCCAGGTCCGCTTTGATATCCGGGTGTGCCCAAGGATTGACGACGAAGTCGATCACGCCACGACTAACGGAATCTCCGAAACTGTAAGGCGAGGTCGAATTCGCCGAATATCCCGGAGCGCTGAAGAGTAATAGTAGAAGGCACAGAAAGCTATAACTCACTTTGAACCAATCGTGGTGAAGAAGAGGTGCAGCGTACGCTCGATCGCTTCATTACCGAGCAGCTCTCGGCATTTACTGCGTTGTAGGGGAAACCTGCAATCCGCGTTGGTGTAGACCTTCAGTGCAACTTGAGGCGTGCTCCTGTGACGGGCCTGCAAGTGACAATCACTTCACACAATTGATGTTCACGCGTGCGCCAAACAGACGTTGTTGCGATTCAAGAGTAGATTGGAAGGTTATGTCAACGTCGATCAGAAGATGGAGTGTAGTCTTGATGTCGGCACGATCCTTGCCCAACAGACGACGAACGTGAGCAACATGAGCGTTCGCGAAAGCCATGTCGACGTCCTCATGCAGCGCATTGAGGCTGAAGTTCTGTACCGCCGCGACCAAAGGACACCGGCGAACACGGCCGTTTCGGATCGAGTCGTCGATTCGAAGATCGACGAAATGGCGGCGACACTATCCGCAATCAAATTCGCGATAGTTCCGCCGGATGCGGTTCACTTGAATCTTCCCACGCTCGAGCGAATTGCAATCAAGGCGCCATTCCAGCGGAAGACGGATGGTTCGTATCATTTGAACGATTTTCTGCCGTATGACGACGCTGCATTCGTCCATGCAGCGTTTTGGGCCGTTCTTCAGCGCGAAGTGGATGCAGATGGTCTGAAGAGCTATCTGGCAATGTTGCGAGATGGCGCGTCAAAGGTAGAGATTCTTGGTCGACTTCGTGAGAGTCCCGAAGGAAGGCTGCGACGCGCACGGATTGACGGCCTGTCCCTAGCGTATGGACTGGATACGATTTCCCGATGGCCGGTCATCGGAAGGTTCGTCGGAATCGTTCTCGCCGTTTTGAATCTACCCAATGCGCAACGCAACCAGCGGCGGTTCGCAAATGACGTTACATGCCGTCTTGCTCAGACTGACGATTACATCGCCGAAGTCGGGAGTACGCTCCAAGCTGCGCTCGAGACACTCGAGAAAGCGCAGAACACGATTTTCGCACTTATAGGAACCTTTGCCGCGCGTTCTGGAGTGGAGGCCATGCAGCATTCAATGACCAGGACGACAGCTGCCCTCTATGCATTGCAAGCGGCGTCGCCGAACAAGATCGATCGTGAGCAGTTGAGCCACGAATTGCGGACCATCCGGGCGCAGATCGAGACCAAAGCTGCGCAGGGGTCCGTAGCCGCCGTAAGCCAGCAGATTCAGTCCATCGCGCAACTCAAATCAGATCGCAGCGAGGTGGAGCGATTGGCAGCAGAATTCGGCGCTGCGCTGAACGCCATGGGAAATGCCAAAGCCAATTCCGATGAGGTCGCGGCTATCCGCCTGTTCGTTGCCGATCTTGTTGAGGGCATCGCGGCAGTCGCCGCAACCAAGGCTGATGATCGCGCCTTGCAGGCGGTGCGGATGGACGGTGAAGCGACTCTGAAGGCGGCGGTCGGACAAGCGATGGAGGCAATCCGCGCACTTGGCCGGTCGAAGGCCGATCAGAGCGGCGTTGATGCGTTAAAGCGCGAATCGATTGGCGCGATCGAACAGGCGCGTGTCCTGTGGAACCAAAAGTTGGACGAGATAGCCAAGGTCGTGAAGGATAACCAGGGGGTGCTGCAAGCGGTACGCGAGGAAGGGAAGGCAGGCGTAACTGCTGCGACGGAACAAACCATGGAGGCGATCCGTGCAATTGCCCTATCAAAGGCCGATCAAAGCGGCGTCGACGCGCTGAAGCAAGAATCGATGGACACGATCGAACAGGCGCGTGTCCTGTGGAACCAAAAGTTGGACGAGGTAGCTGCAGCCGTAAGGGATGACCAGAAGGCGACCCTGATTGCTGCCACCGAGAAATCCATGGAGTTGATCCGTGGAGTTGCTCAATCGAAGGCTGATCAAAGCGGCCTCGATTCGCTGAAGCAAGAATCGATGGGCATGATCGAACAGACCCGTGTCCAGATGTCGCGCGCCATCGAAACCAAGTCGGAACGACATGAAGTCCACACCCTTACAAATCACTTGATCGCACTCGTGCGGCAACGGGCGACGTCCGAAGAGCTGAATGCCATCGGGTTGCAAATCGAGTCGCTCAATCAGACCAAGGCGGATCACGCCGGCATCGCTGCTCTGAAGGCCGACACGGAGATCTCGACGGAGCGCGCCGGTGAGCGCCTATTAGACGCGCTTAGGCCGGTTATCTCTCGTGCTGAAGATCTGAGGCACACGGTATTGGATCAGGAACGGCGGATTGGACTGCTGCTGGAGGAGGCTCGAAAGCGGTTCCCAAGGCCAATTTCTTCCAAGCAAATCGGCGCGATGTTGGCAGAGGAAGACCACCAGCTGGACGCCATGTATGCGAGTTTTGAAGACCAGTTTCGTGGTACACGCGCGGATATTCGGCAGAAGCAGTCGATCTACTTGCCATATATACGCGATGCGAAGGCCGGTAGGGCCGAGGCACCGGTGGTTGATTTGGGATGCGGCCGCGGTGAGTGGCTCGAACTCCTCGCGTCCGAAGGATTGACTGCTCAGGGTGCCGACCGCAACAGAATCCTGGTATCTATTTGCCGTGAACTGAATTTGGACGTCCAAGAACAGGATGCCGTGACATTCTTGCGGCAACTCAAGCCGAATTCGATAGGCGCGGTGACCTCGTTTCAATTGATTGAGCACCTCGTTCACCGGTCTCTCATTGCGCTCATTGACGAGGCCTTGCGCGTCTTGGTGCCCGGGGGCATCGTGATTTTCGAGACGCCGAATCCGAGAAACTTGATTGTCGCAGGTTGCAATTTTTATCTGGATCCGACGCATCATCATCCGTTGCCGCCCGATCTGTCGCGCTATCTGCTGGAAGCCCGTGGGTTCTGCAGTGTGGTAGTAAAGGAAATCCATCCTTTCGAATCCGAGCACCAAATCGTCGATGGAGACAAAAAGGTGAAGAACGCCTTAAATCAATATCTTTTTTCGGCGCAGGATTACGCAGTGATCGGTCGAAAGGCATGACCGCTTGCGATTGTTGCGCGCCTTAACGATAGCTCTCAGTGAAGCGGATCCTTGTCCTTAATTTCTTTCCGGCATTCGTGCCCCCGTCCAGCGGGGGAGAGTTGCGCTATTTTCATCTCTATTCGCGGCTCAGCCAGCACTTCGATGTTACGTTGCTCTCGCCGACGTACTCGGACCACCACCGCGAAATGATCACCCACTCACCCACGTTCCGGGAGTACCGCATCCCGAAGGGATCCTTCCAGGATCAACTCCACATAAAGATTGCGAGCGAGAATATAGCCAATGAATTTTCCGCCTTGGTTTGTGCCCTGGCGGCTCGACATCCCAATCAATACCACCAAGCTTATTGCGAGCTACAAGCAACAGCGGACGTAATCGTCCACGAATCGCCGTACATGCTGGACTATGATTTTCTGGCGGGCATCGACGGGCGGCCACGAATCTACAATAGCTACAATGTTGAATCCGATCTGGTAGGCCAGGTCTATAAGGGGCCCGCCGCGGCGAAGTACGTCGCTCTCGTTCGTGACCTCGAGCAACGGCTCATCGCAGAGAGCGACGCCTGTCTTGCCGTCAGCGAAGCCGAAGCGCGGCGATTCGCGGAAAAATTCGCATTGTCGCCGGATCTTTTCACGATCATCGAAAACGGAATCGTTGCCGACGAATTTCCAATTCACGTGCCGAGGGGCGGGAACCCACTATCGGCGCTCTTCTTCGGAAGTTTGCACCCGCCTAATATCGAAGCGGCACTTTACATCGTAACGGAACTGGCGCCGCGTTTCCCTGAAATCGATTTCGTCATTGCCGGCAATTGCCTGTCGCCGTCGTCGCCCGCAATTCCGCCGAACGTACGAGCTCTTGGAAGAGTCGATAACGAGCATCGCTTAAATCTATTCGCGACCGCAGACATCGCGCTGAATCCGATGCGCAGCGGCGCAGGGACCAACTTGAAGGCCCTCGAATACCTTGCGGCAAGCCTCCCCATGGTGAGTACGCCGCTGGGAGCAAGAGGCTTGGATCTCGTTGACAATGAGCATGCCCTGATTGCCGAAATCGACGAGTTCGCAATCGCCGTGCGAAAACTGGCCGCAGATCCAGAGTTGCGAAGACGCTTGTCGGTGTCCGGCCGCGGATATGTCGCGGAACGCTTCGCATGGGATTCAATAGCGGAGCGGGCCGCATCGGCGATACATGCTGTGCTCGTGACGCGTCCGGATTCGCGGCGCCGCCATATCCTGTTGCTGAATGATTTCTCCGCGGCGAAGCCCATGGGCGGCGGAGAAGTGCGCATCAATAAACTATATAGCGCCCTCGCAAGTCACTATGACATTACCTTGCTCTGTTTTGGTCAAGGGGACGAGATAAGCCGAACGGAGATCGTGCCGGGGTTTACTGAAATTCGGATACCCAAGACAGAAGCGCATCGCGCATCCGAGAATGCCTACGTTTGGCACATCTCGGTTGCCGACATCGTCAACTACCAGGAGGCCCCCGGCAATCCGCTATTGGTCTCAATGACCAAGGCAATCGCCCAGCACGCCGATGTCATAGTGCTTTGCCATCCCTATATGGCGGGACTGGTGAAAGAGTTTCACGGCGCGCCGGTTATCTATGAAAGCCTCAATGTCGAGACTGAATTAAAGCGTGCGTTGCTCGTAGGGCATCCGGCCTTCAGCCAGATGACAGCGGCTGCTTACGACTGCGAGCGGCTCGCCATCAAGAGTAGCAGCGAACTCATCTCGGTCTCAGCCTCAGATCTGGAGGGCTTGAAAGCAATCGGTGGACAGACCGATAGGATGCATCTGGTACCGAATGGCGTCGATGTGCCGCGCATACCTGCAAGTCGCGCGACGCTGGAGGCGATCAGGGCAACTCTCGGCGGGCGCCCTCTGTTGATCTTCATCGGCAGTGCCCATCCGCCGAATATCGAGGCCGCCAATTACATTATCCGCGAACTGGCTCCCCAGCTGGAAGACTATGTCTTCGGAATTGTCGGAAGGGTTTGCAGTGCAATTGGAACCGTATCTCAATCGAATGTCATCGCTTTCGGCATGCTCGACGATCTGACCAAGGACGTCGTGCTTGAACTCGCCGATATAGCGCTGAATCCCGTAGTGTCGGGTTCGGGTTCAAATCTGAAGTTGGCGGACTATTTTGCCAAGTGCTTGCCGACCGTTACCACGCCGTTTGGGGCTAGAGGCTACGCTATTACGAATGGCATTGAGGCATCAATTTGTCCACTCGATCAGTTTCCCCGGCAACTGCGAGAACTTGTTATGGACCTTCCCAGCCGGGAGAAGATGGGGGCGGCCGCATACCAGTTTGCCAAAACCTGTCTCGACTGGGGAATTCAAGCGGAAAAGTATCGACGCGTCTTGGAGCGACGAATATTTACTGAAGGCAAGCGGCGGCTTCTCGTCGTAACCCACCGCTTCACGCAACCGCCTCTTGGCGGGTCCGAAACTTACTTGCTGGATCTTCTCAGGGAACTGGATCGCCGCGGAGATTTCATTATCGACTTGGTGACCACCGATATCGTCACGATCGAGAATCAATACCAGTTCTCATGTTCATACCAGCGAAGCACCGCACAGCCCGACTACGCGGCTCTCCCAAGTCTCGAAGTTTTCCGATTTCCCGTGGACGAACTCGATTCCGCCGTTCGTTTGAGGAATGCCACGCGCCTCTGGGCGGCATGGACTGAAGAATCGCTCGGCCTGTCATTGGCCCACCGCGAGAAATTGCCCGATGCGATCCTTCTTGGCGGCTGGTATTACCCGGAGAGAGAACTGGCGGGCGTCCGTATTTGGTCGAGTCCGAAGGCGCTGATACGCGTCAAATCCGCCAAGTCGCTTTCGCTGCGCGGGTCGAGCAATCACAGAACCATGCTGACAGTCCTCGGAGACGGAATACTGCTGTCCGAAAAAATGGTCGATGGAGCGATTGAACTGCGCCTGCCGCTCGACGGTGTGGAGGTCGTCGAGTTGCGCGTCGCGGCGCCTTTCATTTGTCCGGGCGATCCGCGCCAGTTGGGACTGCGAGTTCGTGAAATACAGGTGGAGCTATCGGATGGCTGCACCGTGTCATTGCCGCTGGACCTCTGCTATAGCGACATTCTCAAGCAGGAGGCTCCGAGTGAATATATCCGGAGTCTCATCGATGTGGCCCGCAAGCGGCCCGCACCATTGGATGTTCTATTCCAGGAGACACGAGGTCCCAATTCCCGAGCGATGGAGGCATGGCTGAAAGAGCATTCGACGACCTACGACATCGTTCTCGGACACAGTTTGCCCTTCGAGACCCTCGTAATGGCGGCCGACGCCGCACGCGCTGCCGGGGTGCCTCTCGTCCAACTCCCTCACGCGCATATTGACGATTTGTTCTACCATTGGACGAGCTACTATCAGGCACTGCGCTCGGCGGACCTATGTATCACGCATCCGCGATCCGCTAGCTCCTTATTTTTCGATCAGATAGGCGCACGCAGTTGGTACTTACCGCATGGAATCGAAGATAACGGGAGCGCCTCCCCCGAAGATGAGAAATCATTCCAGCATCTCTACCGTTCCGAATTACCGTATGTTTTGGTGCTCGGTAGAAAGGATCGGTCGAAGAACTATCTTGGCGTCATTCAAGCCGTATCGAAGCTCAACGTTTCTCGACGGCAATGCAACGTCGTGATGATTGGGCGCGATGAGGATGGTGAGCCGCTTGACGGGAATTTCGTCCTGTATCTTGGAGCGCAGCCTTCCGGCGTGGTGCGAGCCGCATTGGGTAGGTCGCTTTGCCTCATTACGATGAGCGACAGCGAGAGTTTCGGCATCGTCATTCTGGAGGCGTGGGACCAGCGACGGCCCGTCATAGTGAGCAAGAACTGCATTGCGTCGGTGGAACTGGTGGTTGATGGAGAATGCGGCCTTGTTGCCGACATGGAAAACCTGGACGAGAAGATTGCAGGCCTGCTCAATGATCCGGTTTGGGCGAATCAGATGGGAGCCCGGGGATTTGCGAGAGTACAGGCCGAATTCCGCTGGGATGTGATCGGAGCAGGGCTCAACGACATGCTGCTCGGGTTGTCCGATTCTGAGGGCCAAAAGGCAATTCAAAGTTCGGGAATGTCGCGGTGAACCCCAAATCTCGGGGACTCTTGTTTCTACACATTCCCAAAACGGCGGGCACCACGTTCGCGATGTTTCTAAGTAAGAACGTGGGCGTGGATAAATCCAGCGATGGTCTCATGCATGTCAAGTGGCGCGATGCCCTGGCACGATACTGGGATTATCGGTTGATTTCGGGTCACCTGCGCGCGGTTATCGGAGATCAACTGCCGTCCGATCGGGATTCCATTGTTCTATTACGTGAACCGTTGGATCGATTTCTGTCCAGATTTTTCTTTCAGAGCCGAGATGTCAGCGACATTCCTCTTTCGCAAGACTCGGCGACATCGAATCTCGATTTGGATTCGTATATTGACCTGCTGACCAACGCCGAACGAGAGCCCCGCGAGGCGAGCTCCGAACGAGAGGCCACCAATCTGCAAACGGAAATGCTCTTTCCGCTGGGAACTTCGGTATGGCCGCCGCATTCGCGGGAAGCAAAAGTAGCCGCGGCGCAACAGGCATTGGATCACTTCCAGTTCGTTGGAATCCAGTCCGACATCGACGACTTCGCCGTGATGGTCGCAAGAAGTCTGGGTTGGCCTGCGACGGGCGAAATTGGCTACGCGAACGTCACGAGTCAGCGCATGGCCACCGACGACCTGACGAGCGAGCAGCGGCGTCGGCTGCGGCGATTGCTCGAGCCGGATTTGGAGGTCTACGCGTATGCGCGTGCGCGCTTCCTCCGAGACCGGAGAAACGTGTTGATGCATGCGGGCTCTCCGCTGTCGGAGACTGACGCGGGCGCCATGGCGCCGGAGCCAACTGCACGGGCACCGGAGGCCACTCCCAGTTCGGGCGCAAGCACGAACGGAGGTGCCGCTGAGTTTGGCAATCGACTTGTGGAGATTATTCAGGTCGAGGCGTCGGGTGAGTTATCGGGTCAGGGCAATATGCTGACAGGCGAGTTGGTCACGATCACGGTGCATTTTGTGGCTCATAAATCGGCCGAAGACTTTACCGTGGCGCTCTCGATCAAAGATCGACGCGGCGCCACGCTCTTTGGCTCAAATACGAGGCTGCAGGGCGGCTGCTACGATATATCCGTCGGGGCATATAGGGCGGTCTTCAAGTTCTTCAATAGGTTTGGAGAGGGCTCCTACTTCGTTGATATTGATCTTCACAAGGCGACGGCAATATTCGAGGAGCCGTATCACTCCAGGCGTTCGGCCGCAAGATTCGACGTCGTAGGAAGGTGCGGGGCATATTTTGAGGGGGCTTTCTTGCTCGACGTCGACGCGTCGATAACGCCAGTCGATGATGCCAATTTGTCGACTAGACAGCTTAACGATGCGATTGCGCCGACGTTGTTCGTGGGGAGGCTGTCGCCGCCGCTGTGCGAGTTCTCCGCCCATTTGCGCCAGTTGGAGGAGGTTCAGAAGCTCAATACCGCAGACGGATTGTTGGTCAGTATTGAAATCACGAATACGTCGGTTTCGAAGTGGCCGTCGAGCGGCAAGAGGCCCGTCCATCTTTCGTATCACTGGCACACAGAGTCGGGGGATGTTCTCGTTGCAAACGGGCTCCGCACGCGTTTGGGGGAGGATATGGAGCCGGGATCGAGCGTCGTTGTTCGAGGCCTTCTACGCGCACCGGATGTCCCGGGAATTATGACCCTAACGTGGGACATGGTTCAGGAACACGTTCGCTGGTTCAGCGATCGCAAATCGAGATGCGCGATCTCATCGGTTGTCTTGGTCACATGATTGCGAGGCTCTTCGATGAATTATTCTGAGGAGGCTGACTTTCGGGAGAAGACCGGCTTTGTCGACGGCATGTTCACGAGCATATCGGCCCTTGTCGGGTTGGACGGTAGTCTCCCCAGTTCGGCCAGGTTGTGGAACGTCCTGGAACTCGGAGGATCGGGCGGACTTCTAGCGGGTCTGTTGAGCCAACATTTCAAGCGGATCATCTGTATCGACATACAGGATCAGCAGAAGCAGTACGGCGGTAAGTTCGCCAGTCTGCTGAAGGAGAAGTTCCTGGGCAGCGGAAGGGACTTCGATCTCGGAAGACTTGAATTCCAAGTCGCTTCCGCCATGGATCTGCCCTACAAGCATGAACTGTTCGATTGCGTCTATTCATGCAACGCGTTCGAACACATTCCCGACCCGATGGCGGCCCTACGCGAAGCCGTCCGCGTCACAAAGCGCGGTGGCTTTATCTATCTGTCCTTCGGCCCGATCTGGACCGCATATACAGGCAGCCACTTTATCCATTTGGTGCCGGAGCCCTGGAGGCATCTTCTGGTCGGCCAGGATCAATACTGTCGGGAGTTGGCTGCGGCCGGGGGTTCAACGGAACAAGTATCCGACTTTGTGAATGGTTTGAACCGAAAACCGCCAAGTCTTTACAGGGACGACTTTCCGCGAGCGCTAAAAGAGGATGGCGTTGCGGAGTTTAAGATGTTCTCGTGGGAAGACAACGAGGAGCCGCTTCATCAAAGTCACCCAAACAGGCTCAAGGCAGCCAAGGAATTGGACCTTGCCCCCGATGATTTGCTCATCCAGGGCTTTTCATTCGTCATCAAGAAATAGTAGCTGACAGGCGGGCGGCCGAGCGCTGGGATGAGGCTAACCCAGCTGGAAAAAAAGAAATACGCCGAGTTCACCGCCGTGATCCGTGAAGTCCGCATAAACGCGATGCGCACCGGCGGCCTGAATTAGAAAAAAGATCTCGTTCAAGTTATACGGATTCATCTGGATTTCCGGGTCCGAATCCGACGGTGCGCCTGTCTGCGGCGCAACGATCGGCGCAACCGTCGGCGGAGCAATTCCATGGGTGTTTGCGTACTGCGATTTTGAATAGAGGAATTGAAAGGCGCCTATTCCGCGCGGCGCTAGATGAGTCAACAATCTGCTAAAAATCAGCCGCCCCCTCGCGGGGGCGATGTGTTGAAACACGATGCACGAATGCATCATATCGAGTGGTACCGTCAGCGCCGATAAAGCATCATCCGACGGGTGCAATTGCACGTTCGACAGCCCGCGCTCCCGGCAGTTACCGCTCGCCTCGTGCAGCATCGATATCGAAACGTCGAGGCCTATGACTTGCGGTGCCATGGGCGCAAATGAGACGAGGGTACGTCCTACACCGCATCCGAAGTCCAATATGGAGCCTGGCTTAAAGACCGGATCAATGTGATCGTGGATAGTTTTCATCACATAGTTGACGTGCCATTCGCCGGACTCGAAGAATTCGCGCTTGTCGGTTTCGTTCATTTCGCGACGACGATTCTTGGGATTCGTAATGACGCCGAAATAGGGATCGCGGCGACCCCATTCCTCCCACGCGTCGTCCGTGTTCATATCGACGGTTGGTCCGGTCATACGTTGGTAAGACTTCCGGTTGCTAGAAAGGAGCGCCACATGGGTAAGATTGCGTCCTGCGTGTATTGGGCCGAGATCCGTGCCCCATTGATCGCCAGCTCGTTGCGGCGCGAGGGGTCTTCGGGATCGATCACGCGTTCAATTGAATGTGCGATTGCTTCTACGGAGTACGGATTGAAATACTCCGCAGCATTCCCGAAGATTTCGCGATGAACCGGAATGTCGGACGCGGCGACGGCGCCGGCTGATCTCATTGCTTCGACGCCTGAGTAGTCAAATCCTTCACCGAAGCTCGGGCAGACCGTAGCGCGCGCGTGCCGATACAACACGCGCAATTCCGAGGCGAGGACATCTTCGAGCAAAAACACCTCGGCACGCTCAAGCCATGGTCGAAACCGCCGGATGATGCTCTCGTGATGCCAGCCCAGTGCACCGACGAGTATCAATTTGAGATTGGGAAATTTATCCAAGCGCAGACGCTCCCACGCCGTCAGCAAGCTGATGTGATTCTTGCGTGGTTCTATGGTCGATACGATCAATAGGTATTCGGGTTCCTCGCCGATAATCGCGCTACCGAACAAGACTCGCTTTAGTGCAGGATCCAAGGGCGGCTTGATGCTTGTGTTCCAGCGCGTCTTGATGATTTCGGCGATATGTGCCGGATTGGAGTTCTCGGCGAAGTATTCGTGCGACACCATATTGCGTATCGTTATAGAACGCGATTCGGCCTGTGGAAAGACGGATAGGAGGTCCTGTCGAGTCGCATCCGAGACGCAAACGAACCATGCGCCGCTTTCGACGTTCTTGCGCAACGCGCGGTAGTGGAACGCCTGATGGAAGCGTCGATCCGATATCGTATGCGGCATCAACATCGGGATCGCGTCGTGATAGTGAATGACAAGCTTCGTCGTTTTTGCCACCGTTCCCGGATAAGGGGTTTCCGCGATCATCACGTCGAAGTCCCGCGTATCGAGACGAGGGTACAGTGGATAACCCAACCTGCGAGTCACGAGCGCGCAGATATGCATCGCGAACCATGGAATGCTCGCCACTCGAAATGCGGCGCGCATGATGACTTCGAAGTCCTCAGGCGGCAAAGTTCGCGAAAACAGACGCCGCCAAACGAAGTCCTGGAAAAGCGCGGCATCGAAGCGGGTCAAAATTTGCTTGCCGCCGATGAGATGTTTTAACGCCATTACGATCGTCTGTCCGGTCGCGTTCACGTTTTTATCCCAGACGCCTTGTTCGATGGCGATCACGACGCGGCCAAGCCGGTTCACTTTTTGATCGGCGGATAACCGGCCAACGCGGCGAGCGCTCGGGGGCAACCCGCGGCTCAATACCTTCTCGCCGCTTTGCAGCAATCCCTCGACGCAGACGCCCTCGAGCATCGCAAGGCTACGAAACAGCAATCGCGTGGCCTGCGGGATGCCGGCGTGCCCGCCGAAAGCAGGACGCAGCTCCATGAGTATACGTAGCGGGGTACCGGAATTGCTTGCTGCCATATCCATGTCGGCCTACACCTCAACCGGCTCGGGGCGTTCAGCCATGGCCGACTGGTAAAATTCGTAGGCCGCATCGACGCTCGGGAAAGGTAGAAGGCGCCCCTCGTGCAGGACGCACGCATTCTTGCAATACAGCTTGATGACATTGGCGTCATGCGTAACCAGAATGAACGCCCGGTCCTTGCGCTTGTGGAAGAGCTCCACGTGGCAACGCTCGTGGAAGCGCACATCCCCGACAACCATGGCCTCGTCGATCAGGAAACAGTCGAATTCGATGGCCATTGACAGCGCGAACGCCAGCCTCGTCAACATGCCATTCGAGTAGTGGAGCACCGGTTCGCGAAAATAGATGCCAAGCTCCGTGAACTCCTCAACGAAGGCTATGAGGGGTTTGTAGTCCACACCGTAGACTCGGCAGATAAACTTTAAATTGTCGAGGCCCGTCAGGTGCATTTGAAAGGCGCCGCCGAATGCCAGCGGCCATGAAACACGCATCCCGCGTCGAATCCGGCCGGACGTGGGATGCTCCGCTCCACTAATCAGGCGGATCAGGGTCGACTTGCCGGCGCCGTTTCTTCCTAGGATGCCGAGATTCTCACCTCGATTCAGCTTGAAGCTTACATCGCTCAGGACTTCGCGCGGCCCTTGCCGCGTTGAGTAGACCTTCGAGACGTGCTCGATGGCGAGCATCAGAATTCCAGCCGCCTGCTGGCTCGCTTCACACCGTACAGTCCGATCAACGACAGCGCCAGACAGCACGCCGCCATGTAACCCAGGTCGTAGTGCGTCTTCACGACATTGCCGAAATACCCTTCGCGCAGCAACTCGGTGCCATGTACCATCGGCAGAAGCAAGACGACGTTCTGCATTTTAGTAGGCAGCCAATCGACCATGAATGCCGCGCCGGACAAGGGGAACAACAGGTAAGACGCTGGATGCCATAGGCGCTCGAATATTTCAGAATTCGCAGCACCGGCGCCGATCAGCAAGGCAAGACTGGTACCGAACCATGCCAGCATCAGCCACCCGAGTAAGACCTTGAGGAGGTCCAAGGGCATCGGCATCCAGCCGATGAAGATGAACACCATCGACAGGGCAATGAATGAGCCCGTTGCCCCGCCGATTTCCAGAAGGATGCGCGTCAGCAAGACGTCAATGAGTTGCACGTTGCGGTGGTACAAGAGCGCTTTATTTTGCTCCACCGCCGAACAGGCCCGCGTAGTGCTGTTGCGCCACATAAGCACCGACGAGTAGCCGGTGACCGCAAAGGCGACAATGGGGATCGGCGAGCCATGATGTAGGCCCGCCGCGGTCCACATCGCCGTAACGCCGAGAGTAAAAATCATCGGTTCGGCGACCAGCCACAGCACGCCGAGATTCTTGCGTCCAAACCGCGTAATGATCTCGCGCATCAGGAGCGCATGCAGCACACGGCGCTGGATGTTCAAGGATTGCAGAAGCGACGGTGCGGTTTGGGCTGTCATGCGCGGCACGGATCAGTTCGAATGCTCACGGATGGCGGCAATCAGCAAGCTCGCAATGCCCCAGGCAATCAATCCGGCCAGGAAAACAGTGATTACCGATCGGATGCGCCGCGGCTCCATCGCCTTGTCCGGCAAGTCAGGCTGCACCAGGCGCTCGAGGTACAGCTGCTGTCGAAGCGCCTCGCTGCGCGCGGCCTCGAGACCCGCGAGCGCGACGCCCAATTGCTTGTCGGAAAAGGCGGATTCGATCGTCAGGCGCTCGAAATTCGGTGCGCGGGCGCTGAAGGATCCGTTAGCGCTGGTCACTTTCGCGCTTTCGGTCCCGATTGCATGGCGCAGCGTGTCGGCACGGCTTTCCAAGCCGGAGATTTGCGGATTGTTGGGCGATAGCTTCTGGACCTGCGCCAATTGGGCCTCGGTCGTCACCAGCTCTTCCTGTATTTTTGCGACGCCCTCGAGTTGGAGCGCCGCTTGCTTGTCCGGTTCGAAGACTTCGTGCTGGCTGCGGTATTCGAACAGTGCGACAGCCGCTGCGGTGGCCTTGTCGGCGGCGAGCTTGACCTCATCCTCGGCGTATCGGATCAAATCCTGACGGCTGCGCTCGTTCAGCGTATTGACCAATCGCTCGCTCATCTGCAGAAGCAAATCGTTGATCCGCTGCGCATCTTGTGCCGTAAACGCGTGTACTGTCAGAGTCGATATCGAGGTGGCGGAATCGTATTCGACTCCGACGTGCTTACCATAGTAGCGATAGAGCTCCTCGAAGCTCTGGTCCCGGGACAAACCTGGAAAACGGTTGAGCGCATCGACCTGCTTGCTGGCAAAGGCCTTGCGTATTCCGATCTTCGCATCGAGTTCGCGCAACGCATCGCGGGACAGGATGTAGTCATGCACCGAGTAGCTGTCATCCTGGGAGTGGGTAATGCCGCTGCTTTGCAGAATCTCGCCCATGAGCCCGCCCTGCATTTGGTGTTGCGGGCTGCGCACGAGAAATCGGGACTCGGATATAAAGACGTCCGACGCAAAGAATCCGTAGTAGAGGACTGCGACGATCGTAGGCGCGATCACCGTCAGAACCAGGACGATATGCCGTTTGAGCCACGTTGCCATGGAGCCGCCGCCTACTGGCCCGCTTGAATGCCCGTGAGCACGGGATAGGCCAAGGTGAACAGCAGGTTCAGGAATTTTTGCAGCTCCACTTCGGGCGCGTTGGACACGTAAAGCACATCTTTGTCCTTGATCGGGAAACGCTGAATCCAAAACAGGCTGCGTGGATCCTTGAGATCGACCCGATACACGACGGGCACCAAGTCCGTAGCCGTCGGTGCCGCGGGTTCCGTTCCGCCTGGCTCAGCCGTGGACTGCGCGCTTCTCGAGTCGAGCCGGAAGATGAACACACCGCTGGGATTGGAGCGCGCATCGATGAGGCCGCCTGAACGTGCGAGCGCCTGCGCGAGGGAGATCCCCTGAGTCTCGAAATTGATTTCTTCGTTCTTACCCGAAGCACCCAACGCGGTGAAGCTCAAGGGTTGGAATAACGCCGTAATGACATCGCCGGACTGCAGGCGGACGTTTTGCTTGGGGTCTTGGATGATCGTTTCGAGCGGTAGCGCGTACACGTTTTCGCCGCGCGTAATCTGGATGGTCGTCTTGTTGATTGGCTGCTTGACGCCTGCCGCGAACGCGAGCGCATCGAGAAGGCGCTCATGCGCGGCGGTGAGGGGAACGCGCATGCTGGTCGTCACTTCGCCGACGACCGTGACCGTTGAGGAGAGATTGTGCGTCATGAGCACGAGCACTTCGGGCTGATTGGCTTTCTTCACCAGGCGCTGCTTGATTTCCGCCGCGATGTCCGGCAGCGTCTTGCCGGCAGCCGGAACCCGCCCCGCGAACGGTACGGTGATGCAGCCTTCGCCATCGACCGGTTGCTCGGGCAGCGTGGTTGCAACCGAGGGCGTGGGAATGCCGCTCGGATTCACAGCGACCGTGCCGAACAGAGTCGCGGGCGTTGCTTCCCAGATGGAAACCACCAGGAAATCACCCGCGCCGATCGGCTGCAATTGGTCGGGACGGGAGCTCAGTACCTCCGAAAATAGACGCCGAGTGCGCTGTGCCAACAGCTGCTGAGTTACTTCTTCGTTGACGTCGACGATTCGGATCGGCGGCAATGACCGTTTGTCCGTCGTGCGTTCGATGTCTCTGCGGCTGGGACCGATCGACGGGAAGAACGTCGAACAGCCGGTGAACAGAAGCGTGCTAAGCGCGAGGCAGGCCAACTTGGTCGTTAATTGCATGCTTTCGCTTCGCGCGGCCCTTCGAGCATATGTTCAATGCTTTATGTTCAATTTCATGGTAACAAGCGTGCCGGAGGGCTGTGGGCACCAACATCTCAGGCTGTGCGCGACTGCACACACTCAGTGGCCGCGCTAGGGATTTCCCTGAACGCTAAACGGGCGGGGGATCTTCTGCGGCGAGTGCACGAGAGTCATTGATCGCTAGCAGCGCGATCACGACCACTCCTGCCAGCGACAGGAGCGCGATGCCAAAGTCGTGGATGGAGATCGCGCCAGTGCCGGGCACCAGCGGAAGCCAGGGCCGCAGATCGACCACTCCCACCGCGAGCGTCAACAAGTTGCCGAGCAATAGCAGCGCACGAATCTCGGTCGGGCCAAAATAAAAATAGGTGATGCGCATCGTGCCGCGCACCTGGGCCGTGATCAGCGTGTAGACGAACGCGATGAGAAAAGTGATCAAGCCGAGGCAGGCCACTCCGAAATGCGCCAGCGGCGAGACGCCGAGAGAAACGAAGGTGATCGTCTGGCAGAACAGGTCGCTCGTGTGGTCGATGAAAAACCCGAAGCGCGGCCGCTCGATGCGCCGCAGTCTTGCGAGTGTGCCGTCGAGAGAGTCGCCGAGCCAATTGATCGAGAGCCCGAGGCTCGCAAGCCACAGCCACGCCAGCGACCCGCGGCTTAGCACGTACCCGGCGGCAGTCAGCAAAGCGCCGACCGCACCCAACGCAGTGAGATGGTCGGGTACGACAGCGCGAGGCATCCGCGCTGCCAGCCATGCGAGCAAGGGGCGCTCCCAGGTCCCGAGCACGCTGTCGTTGATCCGCTGCAGCGGCTTCATCGGCCGAACCCCGCGACGCGTAACATCCATTGCGAGAGCGCCGCGGGCAGCACGGACAAGATCCACATCACCGAGGCCAGCCTCAGTGGAAAGGCGATGCGTGCGCGATTGCGCTCGAGACCGCGGCGGATCAATGTGGCGGCCCGCTCGGGCGACATCAAAAACGGCTTGGCGGCGGTGGAGCGCTCGTTCATCGCAGTGCGCACGTAGCCCGGCAGCACTACATTCACCGCGATGCCTTGGGGTGCGAGCAGTCCGCGCAGCGCCTCACCGTAGACCTTCAAGGCGGCTTTGCTGGCGCAATAGGTCGGGGTGATCGGTAACCCGATGTATGCTGCCAGGGAGCTCATGAGTGCGATCTGGCCCGCACCGCGCCGCTGCATCTCAGGAAGCACGCCGGCCACAGTCGCGATTGCGCCGTCGAGATTGACCGCGAGCAGCGCTCTCGCCTCATCCCAGCTTTCTGTCTGCGGCCCGTTGCCCAAGCTGTGGGTGACTCCGGCATTGACGAGGGCGAGGTCAATCACGTGTCGGCTGGAGAGGTCGCGCAGCACCGCCATCGCAGCCTCGGCGTCGCGCAAATCGAAGGTTGCGCCGTGCACCGTTGCACCGCGCGATTCACACTCGCGGGTCACGGCCGCAAGCCGCGCCGCATCGCGTCCATGCAGGATCAACGTGCGCCCAGGCTGCGCATAACACCGAGCCAGCGCCGCGCCGATGCCGCCGCTGGCACCGGTAATGAGGAGCGTAGTTGGATTCTGCCAGGATCGGCGCGCGGACCGTTGCGCCGCAGTCGTCAAGTGCCCTCATCCATCAGCCGCCGGTACGCGAGCAAATGGCGCAGGGCGTCCTTGGGATGCCCGGCGCGCTCATGCAGGCGCGCCAGATTGAAATGCGCATCGGCGAACGCGGGATCGAGTGCGAGTGTGTCGCGATAGGCGAGCATGGCGTCCGGTTCCCGCTCGAGGTCCTCGAGCAGCACCGCGAGGTTGAATGACAGGATCGGCTCCTTGGTATCCCCGCCGCGGTAAATCTTCTCAGCCTCGCGGAGCCGGCCGGCCAAGTGCAGCAGCCGCCCGAGATTGAGCCGTGCCTCGACGTGCTGCGGGTCGGCCTTAAGGCAGGCCTCATAGGCGGCCTGCGCGGCGCGCGCGTCGCTGTCCTCGAGCTCCACCGCTCGGGTGAAGTGCGCGGCGGCTGAATCGAGCAGCGCCTCGGCCGCATCGAGCGGCTGCGCGGCGCTGGAGCGCTGATCGATCACTACCAGGTCGCCGCCCTTGTCGATGATTTCCAGCGCCAGGGCGTATTGGCCGGTGTCGGATTCGCGTAAGTTTTGACCCTCGCGCACCACGATGCGGTCGCCCAGCGCGACGATGGAGAGTCCGCTCAATGGCATCTCACCGGGGAGCGATGCGCGGATTTGGCGCAACGTGCGGTTGATTTTGTGGGCCGGAATCTTCGCAGCCCGCAGCGAGCCGGCGGTGCGCAGCACGATGAGATCCTGGAACGAATAGCTGAGGCGGCCCGCTTTTTTCAGCGGGTGAATGTGGCCCGCGCGGATCAGCGAACGGACTTGGGAGGCGGGAATGCCGAACAGCCGCTTGAGGTCCTTCGTGTCGAATTCATGCATCTCATCAAGTCATCGTCTCAGCGCCGGGCGGATTTGCGGGCGGCGCCTGCGGAGGCGGCGCGCTTCGGCGCTTTGCGCTCCTTGAGGTCGGTTGCCTTCGAACCGCGCGCGTCGATGCTGGCGCGCAGCGCCTCCATCAGATCGATCACATTGCCGCCGCCGGCGGCCACGGGGGCCTCGGCGAGAGAAATTTGCTTGCCCTGGATCTTCTTCTGAATGGCCGCCTCGACGCGGCCTTTGAACTCATCGACATATTCATTGGGATCGAATCGCTTGGCGGCAAGATGATCGATGAGCTGCTGCGCCAGCTTGAGCTCCGGCTCCGACACCTGGGCAGGCTCGATGCCGAGATCTTTGAGGTCGCGAACCTCGGCCTTGAAATGCAATTGGTGCATGGCAAGACCAGCGCCCATCGGCCTGATCACCACCATGTGTTCCTTACCCCGCGAGATCCAGCGGCCGACCGCGCACTGGCCGGTTTTGTTGAGTGCGGTGGCCAAGAGCGTGTAGGGCTTCGCGCCGCCCTTGTCGGGCGCCAGATAATAAGTGCCGTCGAAATACACGGGGTCCACGGACTCGAGCGGCACGAATTGCCCGATATCGATGGCGTGGGTGGTCGTGTCTTCGAGCGCTTTCAACTCCTCGGCGCTGAACATCACATATTGGTCCTTGGCAAACTCATAGCCCTTGACCATTTCCGACCGCTCGACCAGCGTGCCGTCGTTGACCGCAACGTATTGCTGCTTGACCCGCGAGCCGTCTTTCTGCCGCAAGAGGTTGAAGGACACTCTCTCCGAGGAGACCGTGGCCGAATACAACTTGACGGGAATCGCGACGAGTCCGAAGGAAATCGTCAGCGAGGCAATGGAACGCGCTTGTGTAGGCATAACTCACTTTCTCGCGGCGATGGCCCGCGGTCAAACTCGACACCCGCTCAAGAGCTGAGCGTAAGTCTCTAAATGTACTGCGATTCTAGGCTCAGCGCAAGAATTGGCTGAAGTCCCTTCGCGGCGCCGTCCGGACGCGTTTGTAGGACGGACGTGCCGCTAATTCCTAGATGCCGGGGTTTTGAAGCTATCATCGAGCCTTTGCGGGAGGGGACACTGTCGGTTGGGATGCAATGGGTATTCGTGAACGGTGTGCCCGTCATCGCCGATGGGGTGGCGACCAGTGCCCTGCCGGGCCAGGTGTTGCGCGGGCAGGGGTTTCGGGCGGTTTCGACTAGCCATTAGACTTGCGAGGTTCTCGATGTATCAGGGTAGCTGCCTTTGCGGAACAGTTAGGTACGAGATTGCGGGAGAGATAGGCCCGATCAGCCTCTGCCATTGCTCGCGCTGTCGGAAGGCCAATGGGTCGGCCTTTCTGGCCGCTGCACAGATTCCCGCCGCGGAGTTCAAAGTCGTCGCCGGCAACGACAGTTTGGGGGACTTCGAATCCTCCCCGGGCGTCCACCGGCTCTTTTGCCGCAATTGCGGCTCGCCCATCATCAGCCGGCGGCCTGGACCGCCCGAGGTCATTCGAGTCCGTCTGGGAACGCTCGACACCTACCTCAAAACCAAGCCCGCATCGCACATATACTTCGCTGACCGGGCCGAATGGTATGAACTCGAGGACGACGTGGCCAAGTACGCCGGAGCGCCGGGCTAGCCGCCGCTCGAACCTCAATGGGCATTTTTTGTGACCAATCGCGGATTTATGCGCATAAACGTACCCACTTGGGTGCGCCCTGCGCCTATACTTTCGACGGTTTTTCCGGGGGGCGATTGAAAATGAGGAAACATGGAACCGACCGATACCGGGGAACCTGATTACTTCCATAAGGTAGTGGACTGCCAATGGGCCTGCCCGGCGCATACCGACGTCCCGGAATACATCCGACTGATTGCCCAAGGCCAGTTCACCGACGCCTATATGGTGAACCGAGCATCGAACGTCTTCCCCGGCATTCTGGGTCGAGTCTGCGACCGCCCCTGTGAACCCGCCTGCCGGCGCGGCCGGATCGAAAACAAGCCGGTGGCCATCTGCCGCCTGAAGCGGGTCGCGGCCGACCATCGCGACGACATCACGGCGCTGCTGCCGCGTGCACCGCAGCAAAAGAACGGTAAACGCGTGGCCTGCATCGGCGCGGGGCCTACTTCGCTCACGGTCGCCAACGACCTCGTGCCCATGGGCTATGAGGTCACGATCTTCGAACAGTTCGCCGTCGCCGGCGGACTGATGCGCACCAACATTCCTGCTTTTCGCCTGCCCGCCAATGTGCTCGACGAAGAGATCGGCTACATCGTCAATATGGGCGTAGACCTCCGGCTCAATTCGCCCGTGAACAGCATGAGGCAATTGCTCGATTCTAAGGAATTCGACGCGGTGTTCGTCGGTACCGGCGCGCCGAAAGGCAAGGAGCTCGAGCTGCCCGGGCGGCACGAGAGCGATCGCATTCACATCGGCATCGCCTGGCTCGAGTCCGTCGCGTTCAAGCATATCGACAAGATCGGCGAGCGCGTGCTCATCATCGGCGTCGGCAACACCGCCATGGACTGCTGCCGCACCTCGCTGCGCTTGGGCGCCAAGGATGTGAAGGTCATGGCGCGCAAGCCGCGCCAGTTCTTCAAGGCTTCGGCGTGGGAGCTCGAGGACGCCGAGCATGAAACCGTGCAAATCGTGATCAATCGCGCCCCGAAGAGTTTCGTGGTCGAAAACGGCCGGCTGAAAGGCATGCTGTTCGAGCATCTCGAGTATGAAATCAGCCAGGGCGACATCGGCTCGACCCGCGTGGTCGGCGAGGAGTTCTATCCCTGCGACGATGTCATCCTCGCCATCGGCCAGGAAAACGCCTTTCCCTGGATCGAGCGCGGCATCGGCATCGAGTTCGACAAGTGGAGTTTGCCGGCCGTGGATAAGACCACGTTTCAATCCACGCTGCCGAACGTATTCTTCGGCGGCGACGCGGCGTTCGGCCCCAAGAACATCATCTGGTCGGTGGAACACGGCCATCAAGCCGCCATTTCCATGCACAAGCATTGCTGCGGCGAACCGGTCTCGCAACGCATGCCGCGCGGAGTCACCTTGTCGAGCCGCAAGATGGGCATGCACGAGTGGTCGTACAAGAACGAATACAACGCCGTCGAACGGCGCTTGGTCCCGCATGTGGGGCTGATCGAGCGCTTCAAGAAGATCAACGTCGAGGTTGAACTCGGATTCACCGCCGAACAGGCCGCGCTCGAGGTGCAGCGCTGCCTCAACTGCGACGTGCAGACGGTGTTTGCCGCGAAACTGTGCATCGAATGCGATGCCTGCATCGATATTTGTCCGGTCGACTGCCTGACCATTGCGCCGAACGGCACCGAAGCGGAGCTGCGCTCGAGGCTCAAGGCGCCGGCCGGCAATGTTGAACAGGCGCTGTATGTATCGGCCGGGCTGCCGCAGACCGGACGCGTCATGGTCAAGGACGAAGACGTCTGCGTGCATTGCGGCCTGTGCGCCGAGCGCTGTCCCACCGCCGCGTGGGATATGCAGAAATCCACCATCAAAATTCCCGTCGCGGAGGACGAGGGCGCGACATGCCGAATTTAATCAGTGCATCGGATCGGGTAAACGACTTCGTGATCAAGTTCGCGAACGTCAACGGCACGGGCTCCGCCAGCGCCAATTCGCTCATCATGAAGGCGATCTTCCGCATGGGCGTCCCGGTCACCGGGAAGAATTACTTCCCGTCGAACATTCAAGGTCTGCCCACCTGGTACGAGATCCGTGTGACTCGCGACGGCTATGCCGCGCGCGCCGGACGGGTCGACATCATGGTGGCGATGAATGCGGAAACCTACCCGAAGGACGTGCGTGAAGTCGCCTCCGGCGGCTATCTGATCTACGACGCCACCTGGCCGCGCAGCGCGCTCTTGCAGCGCGGCGATATCACCGTGATCGGCGTGCCGCTCGCGAAACTCGTGAACGAGAATTTCGAGGGCGTGCGCAACCGCATTCTGCTGAAGAATATCGCCTATGCCGGCGTGTTGGCCGCGCTGCTGAATGTCGACATCGAGGTCATCAACGGCCTCATGAGCGAAAGCTACGGCAAGAAGCCGAAGCTTTTGGATTCGAACACCCGGGCGCTGCGCTTGGGTTACGACTATGCGAAACAGCACCTCAGTTGCCCGCTGCCGCTGCGCGTCGAGCACCTCGACAAGACCCGCGGCCACATCATGATCGACGGCAACACCGCGGCCGGCTTAGGCTGCGTGTACGCGGGAGCGACCGTCGGCGCGTGGTATCCCATTACGCCGTCCACGTCGCTGATGGACGCATTCAAGGGTTTCTGCGAGCGCTATCGCATGGATCCGGTCAGCGGCGAGCGCAATTTTGCGGTGATTCAGGCGGAAGACGAATTGGCGGCGATCGGCATCGTGCTCGGCGCGAGCTGGAACGGTGCGCGGGCCTTCACCCCGACCAGCGGCCCGGGCATCTCGCTGATGAACGAGTTCGTGGGCCTCGCGTATTACGCGGAGGTGCCCTGCGTGATTTTCGACGTGCAGCGAGTCGGACCCTCGACCGGCATGCCGACCCGCACGCAACAGGCCGACATCATGCTCTGCGCCTACGCCTCGCATGGCGATACCCGGCACGTGCTGCTATTCCCGGCGAATCCGGAGGAATGCTTCTACATGGCGGTGCAGGCCTTCGATTTGGCCGAACGCCTGCAAACTCCGGTTTTCGTCCTCTCCGATCTCGATATCGGCATGAATGATTGGATGTGCCGCGACTTGCAGTGGGACGACGCCTATCGGCCCGACCGCGGCAAGATCCTCTCGGCCGAGGAGTTGGCGGGACTCGATAAATTCTACCGCTACGTGGATCGCGATGACGATGCGATCACCTACCGCACGCTGCCCGGCGTGAATCCGAAGGGCGCCTATTTCACCCGCGGTTCGGGCCACAATCAGTACGGCGGATACACGGAAGACTCCGCCGAGTACCAAGGGGTGCTGGATCGGTTGAAGCGCAAATTCTCGACGGCCGTCAAGTACCTGCCGAAGCCGGAGATGATCGGCAAGGGCGACAACAAAATCGGCATCTTGAGCATCGGCAGCTGCGACGGCGCCGTGCGCGAGGCGCTCGATGTGCTCGCCCGCCAGAAAATCCACGTCGATTACCTGCGCGTCAAGGCGTTTCCTTTTGGCCATGACGTGGAGAGCTTTTTGAGCCTGCATGCGACGATTTTCGTCGTCGAACAGAATCGCGATGCGCAGCTGCGCTCGCTCTTGACCTTGGAAACCGCCGTCGACAAATCCAAGCTCAAATCCATTTTGAGCTACAGCGGCTTCCCGATGTCCTGCGAACCGATCGTCGATGGGATCCGGGCGACGCTCCCCGACGCGCCGCGGCTCTCGGCCATCACCGGCAAAAGCACGCGCTAGCGGAAAAACGAGAAAACCATGTCATTCATCAATAAACCGAAAGTCGCCCACCCGTCCTTGCCGACGAACGCGCTCGGTCTGACGCGCCGCCAATACGAGGGCAGCATGTCCACCCTGTGCGCGGGCTGCGGACATGACTCCATCACCGCCGCGATCATCGAAGCGTGCTGGGGCCTCGATATGCGGCCGGAGCAACTGGTCAAACTCTCCGGAATCGGCTGTTCCTCCAAGACCACCGCCTATTTCGTCAGCGGCGCGCATGGCTTCAATTCCGTGCACGGGCGCATGCCCTCGATCGCCAGCGGCGCGAATGCGGCGAATCGCGAGCTCACCTATATCGGCATTTCCGGCGACGGGGATTCGTTATCGATCGGCTTAGGCCAGCTGGTGCACGCGATTCGGCGCAATGTGAACATGCTGTACTTGATCGAGAACAATGGCGTGTATGGATTGACCAAGGGCCAGTTCTCCGCTTCGGCGGATATCGGCACCCAGGCGAAGAAAGGCGATGTCAATCAAGTCCCGCCCATCGATCCCGTATTGCTGGCGCTGACGCTCGGCGCCACCTTCGTCGCGCGCAGTTTTTCCGGCGACAAGGCGCAGCTCGTGCCGTTGATTCAGGCCGGCATGCGCCACAAAGGCTTCGCCCTCATCGATGTGCTCTCGCCCTGCGTCACGTTCAACGACCATGAGGGCTCCACCAAGAGCTACACCTTTACCCGCGAGCACTACCATGCCGCGATGGAGGCGGATTTCGTGCCTCCGGCGGAAGAGATCGCGGTGGACTATCCGCACGGCGAATCGATCCCGGTGCAGCTGCACGACGGCAGCCGCGTGGTGCTGCGCAAACTCGGCGCCAGCTACGATCCCACTGATCGCAGCGCGGCCTACGGCTTCATTGAAAGCAAGCTCAAGCAGAACGAATATGTCACGGGCTTGATTCACATCAATGAGACGGGAAACACCGAATTTCACACGCTCAACAACTCGAGCGCCTTGCCGCTGAACCGCATCCCGTACGAAAAGCTGTCGCCCGGCCGCGCCACCTTGGAGAAATTGATGGGGCGCTATCGCTAGGAGCCTCCCCTAGGCCCCGGCGGGCCGGTCGCCCGGACGTGCCTGCGCAGCGGCGGGACAGCCCCCGGCCCGGCGCAGGGCTTGCAACTTTTCCGGCCTGGCCGTGTTATGGGTCTAAACGAACACCCTCCAGTGCAAACGCCATCTACGGAGCCCAGCCGCTCGACCGAGTTCACGACGTTCATGCGTGCCTATCAAGACATGGTTTTTTCGACCGCCGCCCGCATGGCGCGGGATGACGCGCAGGCGGAGGATATCTCCCAAGAGGTTTTCATCAAGGCCTATGAGAATTTCGCGCATTTACGCTCGAGCCCGACGGCGGGCGGTTGGCTGAAGACCGTGACCACCAATCTGACGCTGAACCACTTGACGCGCTACCGCAGGCGCTGGCGCCTGTTCTCCGAGATGAAGCCAAGCGCGGACGACGAGGAATCATCGGAGCCGGAGCTGCCGGTGCCGGACACGCTGCTCGCGGACTTGAACGCGGAGCAGCAGCGAGCGGTGATCGACGATAGCCTCAAGCGCCTGCCGGCGCATCAGCGAATCCCACTGGTGCTGTATCACTTCGAGGATCTCTCCTATCAAGAGATCGCTTCGCGGCTGCATGTCTCGCTCGCCAAGGTCAAAACCGATATCAGCCGTGCCCGCGCGGCACTCCTCCCCATGCTGCAATCGAGCGGCGCGCCATGAACGAGCCCAACGAAGCGCAACAAAGACTGGAGCGGCTGCTCGACCGCAGCTTGCGCGAGCTGCCCCTGCGCCAAGCGCCGGCGACACTGGAGTCGCGCGTATTGCGCGAATTGCAGCGGCGCGCCGAGCTGCCGTGGTGGCGGCACAGCTTCGCGCACTGGCCGCCGGCGGCGCGCGCCCTGTTCGTGGTGATGGGTGCGGGCCTGGTCAGATTGGCATTCCTGCTGGGCGCCTGGGGGGTCGCGGGAGTGGGGTCGCTGCATGAGTCCGCGGCGGCGATGCCCTGGGCACGCCAGGCGCTGGCGTTGGTCGGTGCCGCGGGAGGATTCGCCCTCTCGCTGGTGCGCGCCGTTCCGCCGGAATGGGTCCATGACGGCCTGGTCGTGAGCGCCGTACTGTACGCGGTGCTGTTCGGACTCGGCACCGCGGCCTATCGCGTGCTTTACCGTAATTCCGAAGATTCAGGTGGCTTGAAATTATGAACACTGTCCTGTCGCGACGGCGCGCCCCCCTGTTCGCGTTGCTGGCCGCGTGGTGCGCGATGGCGCATGCGCAGGCCGCATCGCCCGCGCCCGCACCGCCGCCGCCACCCGACGCGCCGAGCGCCTCCGCGCCGGACGCAGCCGCGCCGGACGCAGCCGCGCCGGACTCGGAGCAAGGACTCGAGAGGACCGGGCACTCCCACCGGCATCACCGCCAGGACAACGACTTGGTCGGCATCGGACGCGGCGTGGAGCTACCCAGTGGGGAGCTCGCCGATTCGGTCGTCGCCATCTTCGGTTCAGCCACCAGTGCGGGCGACGCGCGCTCCGTCGTGTCGATCCTTGGCGATAGCCGAATCTCGGGACCGGTACGCGAGAGTGCCGTCTCGGTCCTGGGCAACACTTACATCGACAGCGCGATTGACGGCGATGTGGTCGCTGTCCTTGGGAACGTCGAACTCGGCCCGCACGCGGATGTCCGCGGCGATGTCGTTGCCGTCGGCGGTACGGTGCGGCACGACCCGGCCTCGACGGTGCACGGCAGCGTACAGAGCGTCGCCGGCAACATCGATGGCCTCAATTGGCTCCGGCCCTGGATCGATCATTGCCTGTTCTATGGGAGACCGCTGGCGCTGGTGCCGGGGATCGACTGGGCCTGGGGTCTGGCGCTCGCGTTCCTCGCCTTGTATGTGTGCATCGCGCTGCTGTTTCGCGACGGTGTGGCCCGCTGTGTGCAAACGCTCGAGACGCAACCCGGCCTCTCGGTGCTGGCCGCGCTGCTCACAGTCCTGCTGGTGCCCGTACTCGTGGTGTTGCTGTGCATCACGTTCATCGGGATTGCGGCGGTGCCGTTCCTCGTCATGGGAATTTTCTTTACCGTGGTGTTCGGCAAGATCGTGATGCTGGCCTGGCTGGGTGGCCGGGTCCTCAAGGTGCGCCAGGGCGCACCCCCCAGCCACCCGGCCGTGGCGGTGCTCATCGGCGGCGTCATCGTGCTGGCGCTGTACGTGATTCCGGTGGTTGGTTTCGTGGTTTACAAGCTGTTGGATCTCCTGGGGCTCGGGGTCGTGGCCTATACCCTGGTTTCAGCTGCGCAGGCGCGGCGCGCCGCCCGGAGCAACGGCCTTGGCCACGCCGCAGCTCCGGGCGCGGCTCCCGCCGCCGCGGCGCCTGCCTGGGCCGCTGCGCCGCCGTCGGCCGGCGAGGGCCCATCCACCGGTGCCATGCCATTCGCCGCTGCCGCGACCGCGTCGGCCGCCGCCGCGTCATCCGCAGGCGCGGCGCCCGCCGGGCCAGGGGGCGCAGCTCCGTCCGCGGGCGTGCCGCCGCAGCCGGGCGCCGCCGCGCCGAATGCGGGGCCGCCCGGCACCGCTGCTGCGGCGCCGCCCATCACCGCGGCGCTGCCGCGGGCCGGCTTTTGGATCCGCATGATCGCGTTGCTGCTCGATCTGATCCTGGTCGCAGTGTTGATGGACGTACTCGGTCATGCGGCTCACAACATGGAACTTCTGGTGCTGGCGGTCTACGGCGCGGTGATGTGGAAGCTGCGCGGGACGACGGTCGGCGGCATCGTGTTCGATCTGCATGTCGTACGTTTGGATGGCCGGCCGATCGACTGGGAGACCGCCATCGTGCGCGCGATCAGCTGCTTCTTGTCGTTGGTGGTCGCGGGCCTCGGATTCTTCTGGATCGCCTTTGACGACGGCAAGCAGGCCTGGCATGACAAGATCGCCGGCACCGCAGTGGTGCGTGTGAAGAAGGGGGTCTCGCTGGTGTAGCGGGCCCGGCGGGTGTAGGCGGGTCCGGGGGCGCGGCCATCGACCCTCGTGCTAGGATCCTGCGAACGACGGGGGGATTGGACGTAACCACTTCAAACAGGGACGTCCTAGCAAAGGAAATGCTTCGAAGTCATTCAGGCTCGGCTCGGCGGACACCTTGGACCGCTATTTAGGCATTGTCCTGGTCGCGGTTTTGAGCACAGCACTGGGATCGGGTCCCGTAATGGCCGGCGCTTGCAAACTCGCCAGAATGGCGGAGTTTCCCATCACCATGGCGAATTTGCGGCCGTTGATGACCGCCAAGATCAATGACACCGATGTGCAATTTGTCGTCGACAGCGGCGCCTTCTTCAGCATGATCAGCGGCGCAAGCGCGGCCGAACTCAAGCTCCCGACCCGCCCGGCTCCCTTCGGTTTCTATATGACCGGCATTGGCGGCGGAACGGCCAGCGTATCGATCGCCACGGCCAAGGTCTTTACGCTTGCGGGCGTTCCCTTCCACAACATTCCCTTCTTGGTGGGCGGCAGCGAGGCTGGGGCGGCCAGCATCGGCCTTCTAGGCCAAAATGTTCTTCATATCGCCGACGTCGAATACGACCTTGGCCAAGGTTCCGTCCGACTGATGAAGGCGGAGGATTGCAGCAAGGCGGGGCTCGCGTATTGGGCGAATGCCGCTTCGGCGCCTTATTCGGTCATCAAGATTGAGCCGACGACCCGGCAGAGTCCGTTCACCTTGGGCACCGCCAGCATCAACGGGATCGAAATTCGCGTACTGTTCGACACCGGGGCGGGTGTTTCCACCTTGTCGCTCAGGGCTGCCGCACGAGCCGGCATCAAGCCCGATTCTCCGGGCGTCGTTAGCGGCGGTCCTACCTACGGAATCGGTAGGGTCGTCATCCCCAGCTACATAGCGCCTTTTTCCAGCTTCAAGATCGGCGATGAGGAGATTCGCAATACCCGATTGCGTCTTGCGGATATCGATCTACCGAACGCGGACATGCTCATCGGGCCGGATTTTTTCCTCTCGCACCGTGTCTACGTGGCCAACAGCCAGCACAAATTGTATTTCACGTACAACGGCGGCCCGGTATTTAATCTCGCCGGTGCAAAATACAACAAACCCGCCGCCGAGGCAGCTCCGGATGCAGCGCCGGAGGGATCAAAAGAAGCCGGCGCGGGTACGGCGGGTACGGCAAGTGCGGCGCGTACGGCCAGTGCGGCAGGTACGGCCAGTGCGGCAGGTACGACGGATGCGGCAGGTACGACGGATGCGGCCGAATACGGCCGTCGCGGCCAGGCGTTGGCGGCGCGCCGCGACTTCGACCAGGCGCTTAGCGAATTGACGCGCGCCTGCGAATTGGCCCCCGATCACGCCGAATACTTCTATCAGCGCGGCATGGTCTATTGGCAGCTCCGGCAAGGCGAGTCCGCGATGGCGGATTTCGATCAAGCGATCAAGCTCAAGCCCGATGACCTGTCGGCATTGGTTTCGCGCGCCCAACTGTTGCTGCAGACCGGCGACAATCATCGCGCCGCCGCGGATCTTAGTGCTGCGGACGCCGTTGCACCCAAACAGGCGGATACACGCTTCGTCATGGCCGAGATGTATGAGCACGCCGATCTTTTGGACGCCGCCATCGCCGATTTCGATCTGTGGATCGCGTCGCACGAGGATGATGCGCGAGTGCCTGAGGCCTTGAATTCCCGCTGCTGGGCGCGGGCGCTTGCGGGCACGAATCTGCCGCTGGCGCTCAAGGATTGCAACGCCGCACTCAAGCGCGCCGCCAAGTCGAGCCCCTTTTATGCCAAGGTTGCGGACAGCCGCGGACTGGTGCTCCTGCGGATGGGCGAGTACGACAAATCGATCGCGGATTACGACGCGTCCCTCAAGATCAATCCGAAGAATGCGTGGTCGTCGTACGGACGAGGGATCGACGAGCTTCGCAAAGGCAAGACAGCGGAAGGGCAGGCGGACATCGCCGCGGCCTTAGGAATCTGGACGCACATCGCCGAAGCGTTCGATCGGCGCGGAATCGCTCCCTGATCGAGCGCTGACCTGATCGAGCGTTGAGACTGCGCGCCGGGCGCCCTCGATCAGCTCTCGAAGAACCCCATCTTCACGCCCGCGAGCTGCACCACGTCGTTATCGTTGAGCCGGCGCGCCTGCGGACCGATCGGCACGCCATTGACCTGCGGATAGTCGTTTTCCTTGCCGCTGTCCACGTGCACGATGAAATAGCCTTCGGAGCGGCGCGTGATCGCGGCGACCTGCACGCCAGGCCGGCCTAAGGTGGTGAGTGCCTTGGTCAATTCGAGCTCGCGGCCGGCGAATGCGCCGCTCAGCACCTGCAATTTCGCCTTTGGCAACGCGGTGGCGTTCTCGGGTACGCCGCTCGGAACCGGGGGACGCTTGGCAGCGACGGCCTTGGCCGCCTGGTCCACCGCGACGCCGACGCGCCGAATCCGCTCCTCGCCTTGCGAGCTTGGCGTGATGACCATCGTCTTTTCGAATTCGTCCTGCTCGGCCTCGCCATCCTGGCTATCGACGAAGCGCAGCTGATGGTGCCCAACGGTGATGACATCGCCATGCTGCATGGCGTGTTTCTTGATCAGTTTGCCGTTGACATAGGTGCCGTTGGTACTGTTCAAGTCCTCCAGGAAGGAGTCGTTGAGAATATTGATAATCAGCGAGTGGTGACCGCTCACCGCCGGATTATCGATACGGATATCGTTGTCGGGAAGGCGCCCTATCGTGTAGCGCTCTTTGTTCATGTTGTATTCTGCGAGGATCTGACCATCCAAGCTGAGCATCAGGCGTGCCATTCAGACTCCATCTCCCTAGCCGAACCATCCCAATATTTTGTCAAATATACGCCGGTGTGCGGGGAACGGCTCAGCTACGTGCGCCATGATGACCGACACGTTGTCCCGCCCACCATTGTCGTTCGACAGCTGAATCAATTGCTTAGCAACCGTATCAAGATTAGCACTAAAGGTGCTGATTGTTAAGTGAATATCCTCATCTTCGATCATGTCCGAGAGGCCGTCGGAGCAGAGCACGTAGTAGTCGCTCTTTTGCACCGGCTCCTCATGGATCTCCACTTCGACATTCTGCTCGACCCCGAGCGCCCGTGTAACATAATTCTTATTGGTGGCGCGCTGTGCTTCCTGCTGGGAATAAAAGCCCCGGTCGACCAGCTCCTGCAGCAGCGAATGATCCAAGGTCATCTGTTCGAAACGGTTGTCGCGCAGACGGTATAGCCGGGAATCACCGACGTGCGCGATCGACACTTTGTTGTCGTAAAACAGACAAGCGACCACGGTCGTACCCATCCCCTCACATTGAGGCTGGGTCTTCGATGTGTGGTAGATGATTTTGTTGGCTCTGTGAATCGCGTCACGCAAGATAATGCTCGGCCGCGTCAAACCCGTCTCCGGGTCGCGCACCGTCAGATCCTCGCGCGCCACCGCGTCGCGCACCAGATTGATGATGGTCTTGACCGCAATGCCGCTCGCCACCTCGCCGGCGTTGTAGCCGCCCATACCGTCGGCGAGCACGAACAGACCGATTTCGGCCTCGCTGCCGATCATGTCCTCGTTGTGCTCGCGCACCTTGCCCGTATCGGTGAGCGCTACGCTGGCGATTTTTCCGCGCAAACTCATGATCGCCTTTTCGCTTCTAAATTCGTGTCGTTGTCGCGGATCATGGCAGTCCGCTCGGCATACGCGACCTGCAATCATCCAAGGCGGCCGCCATTTGAGCACCGGAATCGAAGCGCGCTTCGGGATTCTTGGCGAGCGCTCGATCGATGATGCTTTCGACGCAGGCCGGCAAGTCCGGCCGGAAGGCGCGCAACGGTGGGTGCGGCGCTTCTGCGATCTGCTGCATCAGTCCGGTCATCGAATCGGCGGTGAACGGCAGCTGGCCGGTCAACAGTTGAAACAGGCTAACACCCAGGGAAAACAAGTCCGAGGCTCCGGTCACAGTTCGCCCTTCGAGCTGTTCGGGCGACATGAACGACGGCGTGCCGAGCACGATGCCCGTGCGCGTGCTGCCGGCGCCGGACAAGCGCGCAATGCCGAAGTCGGTGATCTTGAGCACATTGGTGCTCGGGTCGTACATGATGTTCGCAGGCTTGATATCCCGGTGCACCACCTGCTGCTTATGTGCAAATCCGAGAGCCTGCGCGGTCAGCCCGATCAATTCGAGCACCTTGCGCGGTTCCAAAAGCGTATTGGACGTTGCATGTTCGCTCAAATGACGGCCCTTCAAATACTCCATCGCGATATAAGCAAGTCCGCGTTCTTCGCCCACATCATAGATCGTGACGATATTGGGGTGATTGAGGCGCCCCGCAGTTTCGGCCTCGCGAAAGAACCGGGTTCTCGCTTCCGCGAGTTCCACCTCGCTAAATTCGCTGGCGAGAGGAATGGCTTTGATTGCGACCAATCGGTTGATGGCGGTATCGCGGCCGAGGTAGACGACGCCCATGGCGCCGCGGCCTATCTCACGTTCCAGCTGGTAGCGGCCGAGGCGCTGCGTCGCGTCGACCTCGCGAGGCGCTTCTTTTACGGCCGGAGCGCTCGCCGCCGCGGGTTTGGCGGCCGCCGCGGGCGCGCCTTTGGGGGCGGCGGCGGGTGCGCCCACGGGTGCGCTTGACGCCGGCGGCGCAGTCTTTGGTTTCGCGCGTTCGGCGTCCATGAGGCGCCGCAGCCGCGCGCCGACGTCGCGGTAGGTATTGTCGATGCGGGCCAAATGCCGGTAAACGGCGGTGGCCTGAACCGCACGGCTGCGCTGCTCCAATTGCGTGCCGAGCGAGTACAAATCATCGAGGACCGTGGCGCTCGCTTTACGGCCCTTGAGCTCGGCAAAGCGCTGCTCGAAATTGTCCAAGAGCCGCGCGGTATCGCTGCCGATCGGGGTGCGGGTCTTGGGGGCAGGGATCACGGGCGCGGCGGTGGACCAGCGCGCCAGCACGAATAGAGCGCTGCCGCCGCTCAGCAGCAGCACGCCCGGGAGCCAGGCCCACAAACTCAAATTAACGTGCCCTTTGAGTAATAGGTCAAGCCCCAGGATGCCAACGCCCACAATTGCTGCGATCAGCCCGAATTTGCGCATGCAATAGACATAATCCGCCCTACGAAGCCCGGCAGTATAGGTGATCAGACTGCCTTTGCCGCAATGCTAAGCTCACAAAATCCAACCACAGGTAGGCCGATGGCGAAATTAAAGGAGGTTTTCGTTTGCCAAAACTGCGGCGCCTCCGCGCCGAAATGGCAGGGTCAATGCACGAGTTGCGGCGAATGGAATACGCTGCTGGCGGAAACGCAGCCTGCCGGTCCGCGCAGCGCGGCGAAGTCCGGCCCTAGAACCGCGCAGGCCGACGCGTCGTCGTCCTTGGCGGCCGAGGCCGTCCTGGAACAGCCGCGCCTCACCACGGGCTCGGCGGAGCTCGACCGGGTGCTCGGCGGCGGCTTGGTTTCGGGCTCGGTGACGCTGATCGGCGGCGACCCCGGCATTGGAAAATCCACGCTCATGCTGCAGGCCGCCGCGGCGCTGAATTTATCGGGTCCGGTGCTGTACGCGACCGGCGAGGAATCTCTTAAGCAGGTCGCGTTGCGGGCGCGCCGTTTGGGTCTTGAGGCGGCAACGGCCCGGCTGCTTGCCGAAACCCAAGTCGAAGCGATCGTCGGGGCGGCATCCGGCCTCAAGGCGCGCGTGCTCATCGTCGATTCCATTCAAACGATGTATTCAGAGCGCATCGAGGCGGCACCGGGCGCCGTCTCACAATTGCGCGAATGCACCGCCGAGCTGGTCCGCTTCGCCAAGTTGAGCGGCACCGCGGTATTGCTCGTGGGCCATGTCACCAAGGAAGGCCAAATCGCCGGACCGCGCGTGCTCGAGCACATGGTCGACACGGTGCTGTATTTCGAAAGCGATACCGGCAGCCGTTTTCGCGTGCTGCGCTCGGTCAAGAATCGCTTCGGCGCAGCCAATGAGATCGGGGTGTTCGCGATGGTGGAGCAGGGCTTGCGCGAGGTCACCAACCCGTCGGCGATTTTTCTCTCGCGGCACGCCGAGCCGGTTTCTGGCAGCGTCATCACGGTCATGCGCGAGGGCACTCGCTCGTTGCTGATCGAAGTCCAGGTTCTCGCCGATTCAAGTCTCGGCGCCAATCCGCGCCGCGTGGCCGTCGGCATCGACGGCAACCGCCTCACCATGCTGTTGGCGGTGGCGCACCGGCACGCGGGGCTTCTGCTTCAGGGTCAAGATGTATTTGCCAACGTGGTCGGCGGGGTGCGCCTCGCGGAGACCGCCGGAGATCTCGCGATCGTGCTGGCCGCGCGATCGAGCCTCAACGATGTACCGCTTCCCAACTCGCTGGTCGCGTTTGGCGAGTTGGGGCTCGCGGGAGAGATCCGGCCTGTGCCGTTCGGCGAGGAGCGCTTGCGCGAGGCGGCCAAGCACGGGTTCAAGCTGGCGCTGGTGCCGGAAGCGAATGTCCCGAAGCGCCCGCCCGAGGGCATGACGGTGCGCGGCGTGACGCGCTTGAATCAAGCGCTGGACGCCTTTTAGCGAAACACCTGACCCGTCGACCGGCTGGCGCGGCCGCTGTACTCTGTCGATCGCACGCCGCAAACAATCGGAGGGAGTTCATGGGCTACGTGGAAAGCAATCTGTTGCCAAATGAGCAAATCACCTATCGGGCGCACCTCCACTGGATCATCTATGTGCTCCCTGTGAGCGTGTTCGTGCTCGCGGCTGCCGTGGGCATCACCTTCGGGAGCTGGATCGCCGGCGCGGTCCTCGGCGCCATCGGCTTGGTCCTCTTCATCCCGCCCTGGATCAGGTCGTCGAGTTCCGAATTCGCGGTCACCAACAAGCGCGTCTTGATCAAGGTGGGACTGGTCCGCCGGCATTCGCTGGAATTGCTCCTGCCAAAGGTCGAGGGCATCGGCGTCGATCAGGGGATCTGCGCCCGCATCTTAGGCTACGGGACGATTACGGTATCGGGAACCGGCGGCACCAAAGAAGCATTTCGGATGATCTCGAATCCTCTGGAATTCAGGCGCCAGGTCCAAATCAGTCTGACGACGTGATGCGCAGCGCCCTGAAGTTCGCGGGCAGTGGGGCGCTGCTGCTGGCGGCCCTTGCAGGTTATGCGCCTGCCGCCAGGGCCCAACCGGCCGCCCAGCCGCAAGCGGCCGCGCAACCTCATTCCACCGCAGAGGCTCGTCCCATCGTCCTGCATGCCGCGCACCTGCTCGAGGTCGACACCGGGCGCATCGTGACGCCGGGGGAGGTGCTGGTTGAAGGCGAGCGCATCACGGCGGCGGGAGTCTCGGTGCAACGCCCGGCGGGAGCTTTAGTCATCGATCTCGGCGACACGACCCTGCTGCCGGGACTCATCGATGCGCATGTGCATCTTTTTCTGCACCCCGGCGATGAAGATCTGCAGACCGTCGAGGAATCGGTGCCGCAGCGTACCATCCTGGCAACGCTCGCAGCGCGCGCCGATCTTTTGGCCGGCTTCACCGCGGAGCGGGACATGGGCACCGAAGGCGCGGGGTCGGCCGATACGGCGGTTCGGGATGCCATCAACACAGGTCTCATCGCCGGGCCGCGGTTGCGCATCTCGGGCAATGCGATCGACATTCTCGGCGGCCATGAGGATGCCAATCACTTCAATCCCGCGCAGCGCGTCCTGTCGAACGCCACCTACGCCAACAGCGCGGACGAGCTCGTCGCGGCCATCCGCCAGCAGCACAAGGACGGCTCGGACTTCGTCAAGATCTACGAGACCGGCCGCGATACGATGCAGGGCGGCATCCTGCACACTCCGTATCAATACAACGCCGCGCAACTACGAGCCGCCGTCGAGGAGGCCGCGCGTCTTGGCGGCAGCGTTGCCGTCCATGCGATGGGAGAGCCCGGGACGCTGTACGCGGCGCAGGCGGGCGTGGCCTCCATCGATCACGCCACCCAGCTCGGCGATGAGACCATGCGGATCATGAGGGCCAAGAACATTCCAGCCGTCCCCACGTTCGCCGTGTTCGAATACTTCGCGCACGAGGACGCGGCGCGTGCAGCGCGCGAGGGCCCGATGCTCGACTACAAAATCGCGGAATTCAAGAAACAGATCGCCGCCGGTGTTCCCTTCGCGGTCGGCTCGGATGTCGGTCCGTTTCCGCACGGCACGCAGGCGCGCGAAATGGTGCTGATGGTGAAGTACGGGATGAAGCCTCTCGCCGTGCTGCAGGCCGACCTGATCAACGGCGCGCGGCTGCTCGGCTGGGAGGGCCAGATCGGAGCGCTCAAGCCCGGCTATTACGCCGACATCATCGCCGTCCCGGGCGCGCCTCTGCAGGACATTGGCGCGCTCGAACACGTCGCCTTCGTGATGAAGGGCGGCGTGATCGAAAAGCCGCGTCCTTAAGATTAATGCGGAGTCGGTGCGCCGGGGCTTGGCACTGCTCCCGGATTCGCGGTATCCGGCTCAGTTTGAGGCACAGCTTGAGGCTGACGTCTGCGCTCGAATTCGCCGTAGCGTTCGTCGCGCGGTCCGTCCTGGAGAGGTCCGAAGTCGCGTGGCCCGCCGAGTCCGGGACCGTGCATGCGTCCCATCATGTCGCCATAGCGGTGGCCGTGGGCCGCGGCGAATATGGCGCCGAGAATCACCAGTGCGGCCAGGGTAAAGGCCCAGAAGCCCAAGTACCTGCCGAACGTCCGAAACGAGCCTTCTGAGCGATTGGACAGATACCACACGAAGTAGCCGGCGATGGTCAGCGCCGTGGCCGGCAGCAGCGCTAAGAAGTAAATCATGGATGCCCCTCAAGCCTTTCCCGATGCGCACATTCTACATAGACTGCGGCAACGCATGACTCCGATCTTCGATCAAGCCATCACGGATCCGGCGGCCTGGGAAAGCGCCCGCATCGGCGGCCGTGACGGCCTCGTCCGGTATTTGACGGCAACGGAAGTCGCCGCGATCGATGCGTTGGCGGCGGCGCTTGACCGTAAGATGATTCCTGAGATCAGCCGCCGCGATGTCTCCGATCCGGTGATCGTTGCACTCATGGCGGAAGCGCGCGAGGAGGTCATGCGCGGCCGCGGAGTCATCATCCTATCGGGAATCGACTTGGCCCGGCACACACTCGATCGTTTCGAGCGTTTGTACTGGGGCCTTGGGACGCTGATGGGTCAGGGCGTGATCCAAGGTCCGACCGGCGACTGGGTCGCTCGCGTCGAAAAGAGCGAGCACAACCCCAGCGGCCGGGGCACCATGATGGATGTTGAACTCAAGCCGCATACCGACATGCATGAGGTCATGTCGCTGGCTAGCGTGAGTCTCGCCGCGGAGGGCGGCGCGAGCACGCTGGTGAGCAGCCTCGCGGTCCATAATGCGATCCGCGCAACGCACCCGGAATTCCTCGAGCCGCTCTACAGCGGATTCTGGGCCGGCGTCAACGAAAGCGTGGGAAGCCGAAAACCGCTCTCCGACGAGAAAGTGCCGATCTTCTGCTGCGTCGATGGCCAAGTCAGCTGCTACTACAACAAATACTTCATGTTCGCGGCGGCCAAGCGGCTCGGCATGGAACTGCCCGCGGATCTTAAGGCGGCGATGCAGGAGTTCGACGCGCAAGCGATGCGCACCGATCTTGGCGCGAGCTTCATGTTGCAGCCGGGGGAAATGGTGTTTTGGCACAACTGGACCTGCCTGCATGCGCGCACGGCATTTCGCGATACGCCGGGCGCCAAACGGCTGCTGCTGCGCCTGTGGTTGAATGTGCCGGACGGACGGCGTGTGGATCCGCAAATCGCCGAGCGCGCCCGGCGCATGGATGAGGATCATTACGCTCGCGCCGGCCTTGCGCTGCCCGCTTGAACGGCCGACCCATGCAGCCAACGGCCGCTAGCGATGCACCGGCAGGCCGCGATTGGACCGCGGTGTCGGTCTATTCGCTGGGATTCCTCACGCTGATTTCAACGTTCAATTATTTCGACCGCTCGCTTCTCGGCCTGGTTCTGCCGCTCATCAAAGCGGAAATGCAGGTGAGCGACACGGTTCTGGGCCTGGTCACCGGTTTGGCCTTCGTGCTGTTCTATTCGCTGCTCGGCATTCCCATGGCCTTCGCCGCCGACCGCTGGAGCCGCCGCAATATCATCGCCTTCGGCTTTCTGTTTTGGAGCGTCATGACGGCGCTCACCGGGTTCGTCGCCAATATCTGGCAGCTGGCGGTCACCCGGTTTCTCATGGGAGCGGGCGAGGCCTGCGGAGTGGCGCCCTCCAACTCCATGATCGCCGATCTTTACCGTCCGGCGCGCCGTCCTCTCGCGCTCGCGGTCTTCGGAACCGCTTTCGCGATCTCCTCCATCGCTTTCTTTCCCATCGCCGGCTGGATCACGGAAGCTCACGGCTGGCGCGCCGCGTTTGTCGCGGCGGGGGTTCCGGGTGCCGTCCTCGCCGTCCTGTTCTACGTGACGGTGAAAGAGCCCGTGCGCGGCGCCTCGGAGACGCGCAGGGCCGGCGCCGCGAACATCGCTTTCGCCGCGACGCTGCGCTTCATGAGCGGTTCCCGCACCTATCTCTTGCTGCTGCTCGGCGTGACCTTCATGGGCGCCGACGTCTATGCGGCGGGGGCGTGGAACTCGATGCTGCTGGTCCGGGTGCATGGCCTCAAGATTCACGAGATCGCCAATATCGTGGGACCGCTGCGCGGCATCCTCGTGGCGCTCGGGGTATTGCTCGGCGGCTTTCTCACCGATCGGCTCGGCCGGCGCGATCCACGGTGGCGCTTGTATGTCCCTGGGCTTGCCTGCCTCGCCGTGGTGCCGGGGGATCTGGCGTTTCTGCTCGGCGACTCGCAGCCCGTGTGGGTCAGCGGATTTGCCTTTTCGAGCCTGTTCACGCTCCTCCATCAGGGTCCGGTCTATGCTGCGGTCATGAATGTGGCGCAGCTCAAGATGCGTGCGACGGCGACGGCCATCGTGCTGTTTTGCACGAGCCTGCTCGGACAGTTGATCGGGCCGCTCCTGGTCGGCTGGCTCAACGACCGGCTCGCCCGATATTATGGTTTGTTCGCGATCCGCTATTCCATGCTTTTCCTGGTCCTGTGCGTCGCCGTGGCCGGGTCGTGCTTCCTCTTTGCCGCGAGGAGCCTGGAAGCGGATACTCGTCGTGCTGCCGGGGACGCGCAGGCCGAAACCGGCGTTGACAACAGGTAAGGGGATCGACCGATGAATGTCACAGCCAGAAGAGCGGAAGCAGCGGGCGGGATCATCGTCGCGGGCAGGCCCATGCCGGTGTTCCATAAAATCGAGGTGGAACCGCTGACCGGCGCCGCCGGCTGCGAGATCAAGGGAGTGGATTTATCGAAACCCCTGCCCGACGGTATTCTTGAAGAAATCATGCGGGCCTTCGAGCATTTTCTCGTCATCATGCTGCGCGGCCAGAATCTCACCCCCGAGCAGCACAAGGCATTCACGCGTCATTTCGGCGACATCATCGAACTGCCGCAGGCACCGACTTACGGCGATCACCACGACATGCAGGAAGTGCGGCGCGAGGCGCATGAGCCCGTTTCGGTGGTGCCGTTCACGAAGTTTCACACCGACAGTCCGTTCCTCGCGCAGCCGCCGCTCTGCATGGTGATGAGGGCGCTCGATGTGCCGCGTTATGGCGGCGACACGGCCTTCGCGAATATGTATCTTGCCTACGAGGAGCTGTCGGAGGGATTGAAGAAAATCGTCGACGGATTGAAAGTGGTTTATTCGGGCAAGGACATCTGGTCGAAAAATGCCAAGCTCGATCCGGACAAGCGCCTGCGCCTGCGCGAGAGTCATGGCTTCACCGAGGATCAGCTGGAAAGCACGCATCCCGCCGCTCGGCGTCATCCAGTGACCGGCCGAAGGGGTCTGTACGTGACCCAGGCGTATTTCAAACGCTTCGAGGGCTGGAGCGATGAGGATAGCCGCGGCCTGTTGGAACAGCTGGCAGCGCTGCCTTATCGCATCCAGTATCAATGCCGGATCCATTGGAAACCCGACACGCTCATCGTCTGGGACAACCGCTTCCTGCAGCATTGCGGCGTCCACGACTACGCCAATGAACGCCGGCACCTCATCCGCACCACGGTCCGGGGCGAGCGCCCTCTGTAACCTTAGCTCATAGCAACCTTATCGCCATGCCCAACGCCGATGCACCCCCCACGATCCCCTGCCCGAACTGTCGGCAGCCGATGCAGACCCAGGATCTCGAAAGAATCGATCACGGCACCGTGCAAGTGGAACTTTGCTTCGGTTGCGCAGGTATCTGGTTCGACCACCTGGCCAGCCTGCAACTCGCGCCCGCCTCGGTCATCGAATTGTTCAAGGAAATCCATGAGCACCCGGATGCCGGCCGCCAGACCGCGGCAAGCCATCTCAAATGCCCGCGCTGCAGCGACGAGTTGGCGCTGAGCTTCGACTTATGCAAATCCGGCAGGTTTTCGTACTACCGATGCTTGCGCGGCGACGGACGCTTCACACCCTTTTTCCAGTTTCTGCGCGAGAAGCAATTCGTCCGTAGCCCGACTCCGGCGGAACTCGAGCGGATCCGCTCGCAGGTGCGCCAGGTCACCTGTTCCCAATGCGGAGCGCCCATCGATCTCGAGCATGAGACCCAGTGCCGCTTCTGCCACGCGCCCGTGTCATTGCTCGACCCGGAGGCCGTTGAGAAGGCCATGCGCATGTGGTCGGAAGCCGAGAATCGCCGCCATCTCGCCCCGACGCCCGAGGCTCTCGGGGACGCGCTGCTGAAAGTTCAACATGCGCAACAATCCGCATCGGGTGGAGGGCTGCTCGGCAGCCGCATCTGGATGGCCGGCATCAGCACGCGCGGCACCGGCGGTTTGGGGCAGGACCTCGTCTCGTTGGGGATTTATGCCGTCGGGCGGCTGTTCCAAAAGAACGACTGACAGCGGGTGTTCGTGGCTATCGCGGCCGGTCGAGTTGATAAGCGAGATGCACCTTCACGGTCGGCCACTCATGATCGAGAATGCTGTAGACGCAGGTGTCGCGCAAGGTGCCGCCGCGGCCGATCATGTGCTGGCGCAGGATGCCGTCCAATTTCGCGCCCAGTCTTTCAATGCCGGCACGGCTTTGGCGATTGAAGAAATGCGTGCGGAACTCCACCGCGATGCAGCCCAGCCGCTCAAAGGCATGAGTCAGGAGCAGGAGCTTGCACTCCGTGTTCAAGCCGCTGCGCTGCACGCGTTTGCGGTACCAGGTCGCGCCGATCTCCACGCGCCGATTGTCGGCATCGATGTTGAGGTAGGTCGTCATGCCCACCGCTTCCCGGGTGGCTTTTTCGATGACCGCGAATGGCAGCATCGAGCCCGCCTTCTGCAGCTCCAGCCGCCGCTCGATATCCGCGGCCATGCCTGCCGCCGTGGGGACGCTGGTGTACCACAGGTTCCAAAGCTCGCCGTCCTTCGCGGCTTCGACGAGATCGTGATGATGCGCCTGGGTCAGCGGCACGAGAGACACCTGCCGTCCTTCCAAAGACACGGATTCTGCAAAACTCATGGGTCACCCTCGTACGCTCGAGTTTCATCAGCCTTCGACCAGCGCCCGCAGCCTCGCGAGTGCGTCGTCCCATTGCGCCGAGACGAGATCCAGGTACGTCTTGAGATCTTCGATCGGCTGCGGATTGAATGCAAACCGGCTCTCGCGTCCAGAGCGCGTGCCGTGCACGATGCGCGCCTGCTCCAATACGCGCAAATGCTTGGTGATCGCCTGCCGGGTCAGTTTCGTCTGTTGGGTCAGCTGCGAAATCGAACACGGCGGCCCGCCGCAGAGCCGCGCGACCAGGGAGAGCCGCGTCGGGTCGCCGAGCGCCGCGAACGCGACGGCGCGCGCGCGCCTCTGCGCGGTCGGTTCGCTACGCGGTGCGCGAGACATGCTGATCGATGTTTTTCATTTGCCCGGCCCAGCCGCCTTCGTTCATGCGAAACGCCCGCCACACGCGTGAAACCGGCGCCTTGAGCTCGACCTGCTTCTCGATGCGATCAGTCATTGGTGCAACCTCCTGGTTGCATATTAGACGGCGGCGCCCGAAAATATGCAACCATTTTGTTGCGCTTCACATTGCCTGCTGCACGGCGCCTGCTGCACGGCGCCTGCTTTACGGCGTCGGCTGCGGCGGCCGGATGCGCACCGTCTTGATCGCGTTGTCGCCGGTCTGCAGCACCTCGAGCATGTAGTCCTTGAGCTTGAACGTGGTGCCGGGTTCGGGAATGGTCTCCAGGAACTCGACGATCAGGCCGTTCAGGGTCTTCGGACCATCGGTCGGCAGATTCCAGCGCATGGAGCGATTCAATGCGCGAATGGTGGTGGAGGCGTTCGCGACGAAGCTGCCGTCGGCATCGCGGTGCACGTCCTTGTGCATCATGGCGGCGGGATCCGTGGTGAATTCGCCGACGATCTCCTCGAGAATGTCCTCGAGCGTGACCAGGCCCTGGATGTCGCCGTACTCGTCCACGACGAAGGCCATGCGGCGCTTGTCGCGCTGGAAATTCGACAATTGCATGTTGAGCGTGGTGCCCGATGGGGCGAAGTAGGCGTCGCGCGTGGTCGCCGCCTCGATCAGTCCTTCGCGGTCCAAGCGGCCGCGTGCGAGCTCGTGCACCACGCGCTTCATGTGCAGCACGCCGATGATGCGGTCGATGTCGCCTTCGTACACCGGCAGACGCGTGTGCTGACTCTGGCGAAGCTGCTCGAGGACCTTGTCCCACGTATCTTCGATATCGATGCCGACGATCTCGGTACGGGGCACCATGATGTCCTCCACCGTGGCCTTCTCGAGATCCAGGATGCTCACCAGCATCTGCTGGTGGCGGTGCGGAATCATCGCGCCCGCCTCGGCGACCACGGTGCGCAACTCCTCGCTGCTCAAGGAATGCGAAGCCTGCTGCGGCGAGACGCCGAGCATGCGCAACACCCCATTCGCGAGCAGATTGGTCGCCCAAACGAAGGGATACAGGGTCCACAGCAGCGGGGTATACACATAGGCCGCGGGCAGCGCGAGGCGCTCGGGGCGCAGTGCGCCGAAGGTCTTGGGCGCGACCTCGCACATGATCAAGAGCACCAGCGTCAGGACCACGGCGCCGAAGGCGACCATGAATTCGCCGCCCAAGCGCAGCGCGATGAAGCCGACCAGCATGGGGGCCGTCACGTTGACGATGGTGCTCAACAACAGGATGAGACCGATCAACCGGTCGGGCTTGGCGAGCAGCGCCTCCGCCAGGCGCGCGCCGCGATTGCCGATCTTGGCGAGGTGCCGCAGCCGGTAGCGGTTCAAGCTCATGAGCGCGGTTTCGCTGCCGGCGAAGAAGGCGGCCAGGATCAGCAGCAGGCCGAGGCCAGAGAACAGTACGCCGAGGGAGGGATGTGGCATTCGTCTGTCGGCTCAGCCCCAGTGTCGCCCGAGGATGTACTCGAGAACGAATTTCGAACCGAAATACGCCAGCACCAAAACGCCGAAGCCGCTCAAGGTCCAGCGCACCGCGGAGCGCCCGCGCCAGCCGTAGCGGACGCGGCCGACCAGCAGCACGCCGAACAGCACCCAGGCGATGATCGACAAGATGGTTTTGTGCTGGAGGTGCTGCGCCCAGAGATTGGTGACGAAAATGAAGCCGGTGAGGAGCGCGAGGGTGAGCAGCGCGAACCCGGCGCCGATCAGCCGGAACATCACTTTTTCCAGCGCATCGAGCGGCGGCAGCATCGAGGGCAATGCGGCGATCCTGCGGGCGCGCAGCCGCCGGTCGAGGAATACCAGCAGCAGGGCGGTGACGGCGGCGGCGAACAGCAGCGCCGCGGCGCCCATGGAGAGGAGAATGTGCGCGGTGAGTTCCCAGCCGGGCGGCGCATCTTCGGCAAAGGTGTGTCCGGTACCGGTCACGGCGGCGCCGAAGGCCGCTATGCCGAGGAGTATCGCCCCGAGGACGCGATTCTGTCTTTCGATGGCGATGAAGCAGGCGAGCACGCCTAAGGTCCAGGCCAGCATGGAAATGGCCTCGAGCAGACCGATCGAAAACGGTCCGACGGAGTGCATCATGTGCTGCGCGATGGCATCGCTGTGAGCGACGATGGCGAGCAGCGTGAGCGCCCAGGCGAGCGGCTCCAGCCGCGGCCTGCTCACGCTTCGCAGCATGACCCAGGCACTGGCGATGTAGAGCGCAAACAGAGTAATGGCGAGGATCACGGCTGGCCCAAATCATGACACAAGGCGCCAAGTGCGCCTAGGAGCCTGTCTAGCGGCCCGCCGGGCCCCAAGGCCCGCTCGCGCTGCCGGCGAATGAGATAATATTCGCCGATGTTCGACCGACTCACCTCCGGCCTTGCCGCCGCTCTCAAGGCTTTATCCGGCCGCGGCTACTTGAGCGAGGACAACATCGCCGACACCGTGCGGCAGGTGCGCCTTGCGCTGCTCGACGCCGATGTGGCGCTGCCCGTGGTCAAGAGCTTCACCGATGCGATCAAGGACCGCGCGGTGGGCATCGAGGTGACCAAGAGCCTGACGCCGGGGCAGGCCTTCATCAAAGTGGTTCACGAGGAACTCGTGCGCCTCATGGGCGAGGCCAGTCCCGGTCTCAACCTGCGTGCGCAGCGTCCGGTCGTCGTGCTGCTCGCGGGTCTGCAGGGCGCCGGCAAGACCACCACCGCCGGCAAACTCGCGCGCTGGCTGATCGAGAAACAGCACAAGAAAGTGTTGCTGGTGAGCACCGACGTGTACCGGCCGGCGGCCATTCTGCAGCTGCAAACTCTGGCCTCGCAGGTGGGTGCCGGATTCGCCGCCGGCGATGCGAGCGAGGCGCCGGTCGCGATCGCCAAGCGGGCGCTTACCGAAGCGACCCTGCAGGCCTACGACGTGCTGCTCCTCGACACCGCGGGCCGCTTGCACATCGATGCCGAGATGATGGCTGAGGTGCGCGAGTTGGAAGCCGCCATCAATCCGCATGAGCGGCTGTTCGTCGTCGACAGCATGGCGGGTCAGGATGCCGTCAACGCCGCCAAGGCCTTCAACGAGGCGTTGAGCTTGACCGGCGTGATTCTCACCAAGGCCGACGGCGATGCGCGGGGCGGCGCGGCGCTGTCGGTGCGCCAGGTGACCGGCAAACCGATACTCTTCATCGGTACCGGCGAGAAATCCGAAGCGCTCGAGCTATTCCAGCCGGAGCGGATCGCGTCGCGCATCTTAGGCATGGGCGATGTGCTGGCGCTGGTCGAGCAGGTGCAGGATCAGGTCGATCAGGAAAAGGCCGAAAAGCTCGCCAAGAAAATCAGCAAGGGCAAATCCTTCGATCTTGCGGATTTGCGCGACCAATTGAGCCAGCTGCAAAAAATGGGCGGCATGTCCGCGGTGCTCGACAAACTGCCGGCGCAGCTGCAGGCCAATGCCGCCGCCGCGGCCGGCGCGGCGAATCCGCAAGCGCTCAAACGGCAGATGGGGATCATCGATTCCATGACCCCGCGCGAACGGCGGCGTCCCGACATGATCGATGGATCGCGCAAGCGTCGCATTGCAGCAGGCGCGGGGGTGCAGCTGCCCGAGGTCAATCGCCTGCTGAAGCAGTTCGATCACATGCAAAAGACCATGAAAAAACTCGCCAAGGGCGGCATGCTGAAGAACATGATGCGCGGCATGGGCGGGCGGTTGCCGCCCGGATTCGGCCCCAGACACTAGGTTTGCTCGAGATTTTGCCGCCGCAGGCCCTTATCTGTTGCTCTTAGCCCTCTATATTCATTACAATTAGCGGCTAGGCATCGCAAGGTGAATCAAAGATGGTGACGATCCGTTTGACTCGACGCGGCGGCAAGAAGACGCCGTTCTATCACGTTGTGGTGACCGATAGCCGCAAACGCCAGGGCGGCACCAGCCTCGAGAGCGTCGGACTGTTCAATCCCGTGGCGCGCGGCGCCGAAATCAAGCTGCGGCTCAACGTGGCGCGGATCGAGCATTGGCTGAAGGAGGGCGCGCATATGTCGGATCGCGTCAAGTATCTGCTGACCGCCTTTCGCAAGCAGGCCGCCTAAGGATTCCCGCAAAGACGACGTGAGGTAAGCGATGAGCGGCGAACCGTCTTCGCTCATCGAGCTTGGGATCGTGGGTGCGCCTTTTGGCGTGCGCGGTTGGGTCAAACTACGCTCTTTTACGGAACCACCCGGCCGATTGCTGGAACATCGCACCCTGCAGCTTCGCGTCGGCGGCGTGTGGCGGGCCTACAGAATCGAAACCAGCGGCCGCAGCGGCGGGCAGCTGACGGTCAAGCTGACGGGGGTGGAGGATCGCGACGAGGCGCAGAAACTGCGCGGCGCCGCCATCGGCGTGCCGCGCAGCGAGCTGCCCGAGCGCTCCGAAAAGGACTTTTACCGGGCCGATTTGATCGGCTGCGAAGTGGTGAATCTCAAGGGGGTGCACCTCGGGGTGGTGCAGCACTTCGTCGAGATACCCGCGCATGCGCTGATGGTGGTGCGCGGGGAACAGGAATATTGGGTGCCGGCCGTGCCGCAGCACTTGCGGCGAGTCGATTTGGAGGCGCGGCGGGTGATCGTCGATTGGGACGTGGCGGCCGGTTGAGAGACCGGCTTAGTGCGGCGGACTTTAAGCGCATGCGTATTGCGGTCGTGTCTTTGTTTCCGCTCATGCTGCGCGACGCGTTGGCGCACGGCGTGTTGGGGCGGGCGCTCGAGCGCGGCGTGGTCGAGGTCGACACTTTCGATCCGCGCGACCATACCAGCGACCCGCACCGCACGGTGGACGACCGCCCGTACGGCGGGGGACCCGGGATGGTGCTCAAAGTCGAGCCCTTGCGGGGCGCCTTGCACGCCGCGCGAGCGGCGCTGCCGCCCGGTAGCCGGCGCGTGTATTTGGGCGCCGATGGGCAGAAGTTCGAGCAAAGCAGGGCGCGCGAGGCCTCAAGTTGGCCGGGATTGATCCTGGTGGCGGGACGCTACGAGGGCGTCGACGAGCGGTTCATCGAGCGCGAGATCGACGAACAATGGTCGATCGGCGATTATGTGCTGTCGGGCGGCGAGCTGCCGGCCCTGGTGGTCATCGATGCCATTGCGCGCCTCTTGCCGGGAACGCTCGGCAGTGCGGAGTCGGCGGTGCAGGAATCATTTACTGACGGGCTGGTCGATTGGCCGCATTATACGCGGCCCGCCTCGGTGGACGGCGATGCGGTGCCCGGGGTGTTGGCCTCCGGGGACCATGCGGCGATCCGGCGCTGGCGCCTGCAGCAGGCGCTCGGGCGCACCTGGCTGCGCCGCCCGGAGCTGCTCGAGCGGCGCGGCATGAACAGCGAAGAGCGCGCGCTGCTGGAAGAATTCAAGCGCGCGACGTAGCGCGGCTTATTTGGACGATGGTCCGGTCATTGACGAATGTTATGGTGAGGGCGATAGCGATGAACAAGATCATTCAAGAATTGAACGGTGAACGGGCGACGCGCAAGCTCCCGGACTTCAACCCCGGCGATACCGTGGTGGTGCAGGTCAAGGTGGTCGAAGGCGACCGCGAGCGCGTTCAGGCCTATGAGGGCGTCGTGATTGCCAAGAAGAACCGGGGCCTCAACTCCTCGTTCACCGTGCGCAAGATTTCGCATGGCGAGGGCGTCGAGCGCGTGTTCCAGACCTTCAGCCCCTCGATCAGCGAAGTGAGCGTGAAGCGCCGCGGCGCCGTGCGGCGCGCGAAGCTTTACTACCTGCGCGATCTGTCCGGCAAGGCGGCGCGCATCGACGAGAAAATCTGACGCCCGCCGTCTCGGGCATGGACGCCTCGGGAAGAGGCATGGACTGGCTGCCGGGTAGGGTCTGATGGGCTTTTTTGCACTCGTCTGGCGAATTTTGGAGGGCCTGCGCAAGACCCTTCATCTGCTTCTGTTGCTGGTCATTTTCGGCTTCATTCTCGCCGCGCTGCATACCTCGATTCCGAGCGTGCCGCGCAGCGCCGCGCTCATTATCGCCCCCGAGGGCGAGCTGGTCGAACAGCTGTCGAGCGATCCCTTGCGCCGGGCGTTCGGCCAAGCCTCCGGGGGACCGGCTCCCGAGACCCTGTTGAAGGACGTGATCGACGCCATCGAAGCGGCCAAGAGCGATTCGCGCATCAAGCTGATCGTGCTCGATCTCGGCAATCTCGGCGCTTCGGGCCTGTCGAAATTGCAGGAGACCGGCGCCGCCCTGCGGGATTTTCGCGCCGCCGGCAAGCGCGTGGTGGTGGCCGCCGATTCGCTCGATCAGACGCAGTACTACCTCGCCGCGCAAGCGGGCGAGGTGTATCTCGACCCTCTGGGGTTGGTGTACGTCGACGGCTTCAGCTACTACCGCATGTTTCTCAAGGATGCGATCGACAAGCTCGGCGTCGATGTCAACGTGTTTCGCGCCGGCACCTTCAAGAGCTATACCGATCAGTTCTCGCGCAGCGACATGGCGCCGAGCGAGCGTGAGGAGAGTTCGGTGTGGCTCGAGGCGCTGTGGCGCGCCTACAGCCAGGACGTGACGCGTGCGCGTTCGCTGCCCGCCACGGCCTTGAACGACTACATCGCCGATGCGCCGGTGGCCTTGGCCGCCGTGAACGGCGACGCCGCCAAGCTCGCCCTGCAGCGCGGCCTCGTGACCGCCTTGAAGAGCCGCCGACAGCTCGCCGACGAATTGAAAACTTTGGTGGGCGAAGATCAGGAGACGCACTCCTTCAATGCCGTCAGCATGAGTCAATATCTCGCCTCGACCCGTGCCAAGCGCGTGCTGCGGTCGAAGTCCGATGCCAAGGTGGGGATCGTGGTCGCGTCCGGCGAGATTCTCGACGGCCATCAGCCGCCGGGGACGATCGGCGGTGAAAGCACGGCCGACCTTTTGCGCCAGGCGCGTTACGACAATGCCGTCAAGGCGGTGGTGCTGCGCGTCGATAGTCCCGGCGGCAGCATGTTCGCCTCGGAACAGATTCTTCGCGAAATACAGACGCTGCGCAAAGCCGGCAAACCCGTGGTGGTGTCGATGAGCACGTATGCCGCCTCGGGCGGCTACTATATTTCAGCCGCCGCCAATCAGATTTTCGCGAGCCCGACGACATTGACGGGTTCCATCGGCGTGTTCTCGGTGGTGCCGACATTCCAGCACACGCTGGAGAAACTCGGCGTCAAGGTGGACGGCATCGGCACCACGCCGCTGGCGGGATCCATGCGCTTGGACCGCACCCTGGATCCGGCCGGGAAGCAAATCCTGCAGAGCTCCGTCGAGCACGCCTATGCCGAATTCCTGCGGCGCGTCGCCGAGGGCCGCAAGAAGAGCGTCGAGGAAGTGGACAAAATCGCGCAGGGCCGCGTGTGGGCGGGCGTCGACGCGCAGCGCATCGGTTTGGTGGATCATCTCGGCGGGCTCAAGGATGCCAGCGACGCGGCCGCCAAGCTCGCGGAGCTCGGTGCGGATTACGACGTCGACTACATCGAACCCGAACTCTCGCTGCGCGAGCAGCTCTTGATGCAATTGCGCTCGGAAGGCGTGCGCCTGGGCGAAATGACCGGGCTCATCGCGCCGCAGAGCGCCATCGAACAGATGTTGGACCCGCTGCTCGAGCAGGCGCGCGCGATTGCGAGGCTCAACGACCCGCGCGGGCTTTACGCTTACTGCTGGTGCAAGGAACCGCCTAGTGCACGGCGGGTGCTCACCGCACGCTAAAAGCGGGTGTGCGAGCAGGCGCAGGAGGTACGGGGAGGCGTACTATCCCGCGAGCGGTCCGGTTGGGAGACAGTCATCATGGAAAAGATGAGCAGATATCATCTGATGTTCTTCTGCACACTGCTTGCCGGCGTTGAAGCGGCGTACTCGCAGCAGCCGCCGGACAATGTGACGAGCGACGCAGACGGCGATACCGCGTCGGGCTCTTATGCTCTCTATGATCTGAGCGGCGGTATTTACAATTCCGCCTTCGGCTACGGCGCGCTCTATCTCAACACCACGGGGAACCGAAACACGGCGGTGGGAAACAGCGCGCTTTTCTCCACCACATCCGGCAGCCAGAACTCCGCGCTGGGCTTCAACGCTCTCGAGAACAATACGGTGGGCACGGCCAACACGGCGACGGGAGAAGTCGCGCTCTATGGAAATACGTCCGGATCGGACAACACCGCGGCGGGAGAATCGGCGCTATTTTCCAACAGCAGCGGCTCCTCCAACACAGCCGTTGGCGAAGCGGCGCTTCTGGCCAACACGACGGGCAATTCCAACACCGCTGTGGGGAACGTCGCGCTCTTCTCGAACACGACCGGCGACTACAACACCGCCATCGGCTATGCCGCGTTCGAAGCGAATACGAGCGGCAGCTATACGACGGCCGTGGGTGCCTATTCGCTCTCGAGCAACACCACGGGAGGCTACGATACGGCGTTCGGCGCGTATTCTCTGCCCGACAATACGGCCGGTGCGGGAAACACTGCTTTCGGCTATGCCGCCTTGCGATCCAACACCGCCGGCAACGACAACATCGGCTTCGGCTACCAAGCGCTCTATGTAAACACCACCGGCTCCAACAATATCGCCATCGGCTACCAATCCGCCTCCAAAGTGGTCGGCGGAAGCAACAACATCGAACTCGGCAATGCGGGTGTGGCGAGCGATGCCAACTTGATCCGCATCGGCACGCAGGGCACGCAGACCGCGGCTTACGTTGCGGGCATCTCCGCCGCACAGGTGACCGGCAGCGCCGTCTACGTGACCTCGGCCGGACAGCTCGGTGTGCTCGCCTCGTCGGAGCGCTTCAAGACGGCGATCGCTCCCATGGGCCAAGCGACCGAGAAGCTGCAAAAGCTCCGGCCGGTGAGTTTTCAGTTGCGGGCGGAACCCTTGGGCGCCGTGCAATACGGATTGATCGCCGAGGAAGTGAACCAGGTGTATCCGGAATTGGTGATTCGGGATGACGCGGGCGCGATCCAGGGCGTTCGCTACGACGAATTGGCGCCGATGCTGCTCAACGAAGTTCAGAAGCAAGTGAAAACCCAATCGCTTCAGGCACAGAAGATCGCATCTCAAGAGCAAATGATCGCAGCGCTCAGCGCGCAACTTCGCGTCATGCAATCGCAGCTCTCGGAACTTTTGGATGCCAATCGGTCGATGCAAGTTGCGTTGACGGCCTTGCGGTCCAAAGGTGAGCATCCTTAAGCGTGCCGGTACCCCAGGGATCTCGTTTTGCGGCTGTGCTTCGGGCCTGCGCGGGCGTGCTCGCGGCGATATTGGCCGGCTCGCCGGCGTTGCCCGCCGCCGCTCCTCCCGCAGCCGACGCATCGCTCGTGGTCGCGGCCGTCGACGACACGCAGTTGGTGACGCTCAATGGCAGCGTGCACCCGTTGGCTCAGCCGCGATTCGACGCCGGACCGGTTCCGCCGCGCTTGCCGATGACGGAACTCGAGCTGGTCTTGCGGCGCAGCCCCGCGCAGGCATCGACCCTCGAGCAATTGATCGCGGACCAGCAAAACCGCAATTCGCCGCGCTACCACGACTGGCTGACGCCGGATCAATTCGGTGCGCGGTTCGGCGCGAGCGCAGGTGACCTCAAGGCCGCTGCCGGCTGGCTCGAGTCGCGCGGATTCACCATCGGCACGGCGCCCGCGGGCCGCGGGCGCTTGCCGTTTTCCGGCACCGCGGCGCAGGTTGAGGCGGCATTCCATACCGAGATCCACTTCTTCGACGTCGACGGCCGGCGGCATTACGCTAACGTTTCCAAACCGGAGATTCCCGCAGCGCTTTCGCCGCTGATCATCGGCGTCCGCGGACTGCACGATTTTCGCCCGAAGGCGCTGCTGCGGAGCCGCGCGGCGGGGCGGCCCCGTCCCAACTACGTCAATTCCGGCTACGATTATGTGGGGCCGGCCGACTTCGCGACGATTTACAACTTGAACCCTCTGTACCACGAGCAGATTCTCGGTACCGGCGTATCGATCGCCATCGCCTCGCAAAGCGACGTCGATACGGCAACACCGCCCGCGTACTGGGCGGCCTTCGGGGTGACGGTGGCGCACTCCGTCACCTACCTCACTCCGTACGGCGATCCCGGAATCACCGGCGACGAGATTGAGGCGGACCTCGATCTGGAGATAGCCGGCGGCCTGGCGCCGAACGCACAGCTGATCATGGTGACCTCGACCGACGCTGTGTCGTCCGCTGCCTATGCGATCAATCAGAACTTGGCCGCCATTGTCAGCATCTCGTATGGAAACTGCGAGTACGAGCTCGGCACGGCCGGCAACGCGGCCATCAACTCAGACTATGAGGAGGCCGCGGCCCAAGGCATCACGGTGATCGTCGCCAGCGGCGACCAGGGCAGCGCCGGCTGCGATGCCAGTGCGACGAGCTCAGTGTACGGTCTCGGCGTCAATGGACTCGCCTCGACGCCTTACGACGTGGCGGTGGGGGGAACCGATTTCAATCCGGTACTGGTGCAGGAGGGCACGTACTGGAGTTCGAGCAACGCGGCGGGCACTCTCGAGACGGCGCTGTCCTACATTCCGGAGATGGTGTGGAATTCGGGATGCACGAATCCGGTGACCATCGCAGAGGACAGCCCGGGCGATTTGGATCCGATCGCATTCTGCAACAACTCGTCGTACAGCAGCCTGGTGACGGTGTCGGCCGGGGGCGGTGGAGTCAGCAGCTCCAGTCTATCGCAGGGCAGCAACCTCGTCGGCTACCCGCAGCCCGAGTGGCAAGCGGGCGTTGCCGGAATACAGGCGTTCGGCGCTCGCGCTCTGCCTGACCTCTCGCTTCAGGCCACCGATTGGGTGATCTGCGCAGGCCTGAGCACATCGTGCAAGCCTGCATCGGGCGGCGTCTCCTTCGTCGGCGGGACCTCGGCGGCCGCGCCGGCGTTTGCCGCGATTGTCGCGCTGCTCGATCAGTCGCAAATAACGGCGGGCAATGCGGACGGCCGCCAAGGGCTCATCAACCCGCTGCTGTACCAGATGGCCGCGGACGAATATGGCAGCGCGGCGGACCCGGACAGCGCGAATCTCAGCGCATGCAACTCGAGTCAGGGCAATGCGGTCGGTACGAGCTGCATTTTTTACGACATCACGGTCGGCAATAACTCCGTGCCATGCAACGCCAAGAGCTTCGTGGGGCAGCCCGGGGGCACGACGGCTGCGGCCGTATGCGCGACCGACTCTTCGGGCGACGTCTATGGTGTTCTCGAGCTCAACTCGAAACTGGCCTACGTGAGCGGGGCCGGCTACGACCTCGCGACCGGGCTTGGCAGCCTCAATGCGGCAAACCTCGTCCTCGCGGTGCTCGGGGCACCGTCGGGACTCACCGCGGTATTGCAGAACGGCACGGCGTCGCTCACCTGGAATGCGGAACCGGCGGCGCCACAGGGCTCGACCTACAACGTGTACGAGGGGAAGGCGTCGGGCGCCGAAGGTGCGACCCCTATCCAGACCGGGATTACCGGGACGAGCGCGACCGTCACGAGTCTCACCGCAACCGGGCAGACCTACTACTTTCGGGTCGCCGCGGTCGCCGGCGGCAAGGTCTCCTATCCGTCCAACGAGGCCGCCGTCGCTAACCCACCGGGGGCGGCGTCCGGAGTCATGGCGGTCGCTAGCGGCACCGGGTTCACGGTGTCCTGGAACGCGAGCTTTGGCGCGAGCAGCTACTCCATCTATTTCGGCACCAGCGCGGGCGGCGAGGGCTCGACGCCGGATCCCGCTGGCATCGTGGGTACATCGCAAATATTTTCCGGTGCCGGGGGGGCGACGTACTATCTGACCGTGGCCGCGGTCAATCTCGGCGGCTCCTCGCCACGGTCGTCAGAAGTCTCGGTCATGATGACGCCCGCTGCGCCGAGCGGCGTCTATGCGGCCACGCCGAGCGCCGTCGCGGTTGTTCTCCATTGGTCGGCTTGCTACGGCGCGCAGACCTACAGCGTCTATCAGGGCACGAGCTCGGGCGGCGAGTCGGCCACGGCCGTAGAGACCGGCATCGCGGCAACCTCGACGCTCATCACGGGCTTGACACCCGGTCAGAAATACTTTTTCACGCTCGAGGCAACGAATGCGGCCGGAACATCCGTCGCGTCGGAGGAAGCCGCGACGCAAATGGCGGCAACTTCTCCGACAACCGCCTCCCAGTCGAATCTTTTTGAAAGCGTCGGAGTCGATAGCGGCAGCCTCTCGGCGGGTTCTCTCGAGTCGGGGGCCGTGATACCGCAGCCCGTCCCGGAAGACCCAGCGCTATCGCACACGGCGGCCACGGGCCCGATCGATCCGCACGGCGGCAACCTCGTGGCCGCCGCGATTGACGCCGGCGAGGCATCCGCGCACCCGAGCCGCGCGAGCGCGGCGTCGAGCGCCACCGAGTCGAGCGGCCCGGCGATGAACGGCGGCGGCGCCGTCGGCCTAGTGGAGCTTCTGCTGGGCAGCCTGCTCGTCGTTTTGCGAGGGCATCGCCGGCTTCACCCCGCCGCAAGCTCGCTTAAGTACCACTCGACGAAGCGCCGCGCGTACGGCTCCTGCAGCGAGTACGGCCCCGGCACGAAGAAGCGCGAATTGACGCCGGCCTGATTCGCTTCGACGATTTTTTTGTCCTCGGCGCTGGTCGTGTTCCAGAGCCAGGTGAGCCGCTCGAGATCATAGTCCTTGCCCTCGATCGCGTCCTCGTGCACCAGCCAGAGGACTTCCATCTCGGTTTGCTGCACGGCTCTCGGAATAAAGCGGTAGATGACGCCGTGATCGGCGTAGGCGAGAAAATCGCTCAACGGGCCGATATCGAAGTAGGTCGAATTGCCGTCGTAATCGCCGAAGTCGCCCATCAATCGCGCGATCGGCTGACCGTCGGAGGTCGCGCTCGCGACGCCGTCGGATAGCGCGCTGCGAAACACGGATACGGATTCGCCGCCGCGCGGCGCGGCGCACCCGTAGCCGTCGAGGTCCGCGATGAAAATGCCGAGCGCCTCGGCGCGCCGTCGTCCGGCCTTCTCCAGCTCTTCGACCTGTTTTGCGGGACGCGCATAGACGTGCCGCCGCGAGAACTCGGGATGGGCCGGCTTGCAGTGATAGCACTCCATGTAATTTTCGATGGCGAGCTTCCAATTGGCCTTGATGGAATAAAGCTCGCGATGCGCGACCTTTGCCTTGCCCCAGCCGTGCACGTGCGCCGAGCGCGCGAGCGCAGCTTCCGCGGGCGCGAAGTCGAGCGGCCGCCCGGCGAACGTCGTGAAGATCAAACCGTCGACGACTCGAACTGCGAGCGATTTCAGCGACAGCTGCTCGCGCTCGAACGGCTCGGGCATCTGCTGCGCCACCACCAGCCGCCCGTTGAGGTCATAGCTCCACGCATGGTAGGGGCAGGTGAGGCGGCCGGCGGGCGCTTTGCCCGAGCGTGCGCTGCAGATCCGCGAGCCGCGGTGACGGCAGACGTTGAGGAGCGCACCGATCTCTCCTTGCGAGGTCCGGACGATGATCACCGATTCCGCGCCGAGATCGACCACGAGAAAATCGCCCGCGCGCGGCACGCTGCTTTCATGCGCCGCGCAGAACCAGTGACGCAGCAGCAGGCGCTGCAGGTCGCGCTCGAAGATCTCGGGATCGGTGTAGAACTCCCGCGTCAGCGAGTGACCCGGCGACTGACGCTGAATGAGCGCCGCCAAGTCGAAGGTAGGGGCCGCGTACATCACATCAGAGCGCCGACCAGTCGAGGATGATCTTGCCTGACTTCCCGGAATTCATGATCTGGAAGCCGTCGAGGTAGTCGTTCACGCCCAGCCGGTGAGTGATGACGGGACGCACATCGAGGCCGCTCTGCAGCATGGCCGCCATCTTGTACCAGGTCTCGAACATCTCGCGCCCGTAGATGCCCTTGATCACGAGACCCTTGAATATCACCTGATTCCAATCGATGGCGGTTTCCCCCGGCGGAATACCGAGCATCGAAATGCTGCCGCCGTGATTCATGGTGCGCAGCATTTCGCGCAGCGCCGCCGCGCTTCCCGACATCTCGAACCCCACATCGAAGCCTTCTTCCATGCCGAGTTCGCGCATCGCTCCGTCCAGCGACTCGTGCGCCACGTTGAGCGCCTTCGAGGCGCCCATCGCCGCGGCGAGGCCCAGCCGATAATCGTTGACGTCGGTGATCACGACGTGGCGCGCTCCGCAGTGGCGGGCGATCGCCACGGCCATGATGCCGATGGGACCTGCGCCGGTGATCAGCACGTCCTCGCCGACGACGTTGAATGCCAGCGCCGTGTGCGTGGCATTGCCGAAGGGGTCGAGAATGGAGGCGATCTCATCGTCGATGCCGGGCGACAGCTTGAACACATTGCTCGCCGGGATCGTCAGATATTCGGCGAACGCGCCGGGCCGATTCACCCCGACACCTTGAGTGTTGCGGCACAGATGCCGGCGTCCGGCGCGGCAGTTGCGACAATGGCCGCAGGTAATGTGGCCCTCGCCGGACACGCGGTCGCCGGTTTTGAAGCCGCGCACTTCGCTGCCCATCTCGACGATTTCGCCGGCGTACTCATGGCCCACGGCCATGGGCACGGGCACGGTTTTCTGCGCCCAGGCGTCCCAGTTGAAGATGTGCATGTCGGTGCCGCAGATGGCGGAGCGGTGCACCTTGATGAGGACGTCGTTGTGTCCGACCGAGGGCTCGGGCACATCCTGCATCCAGATCCCCGGTTCCGCGCGCGCTTTGACCAATGCTTTCATACTTGTCCTTCCTGAATGACGCCGAGTTCGCGGCCGACCCGGGCAAACGTCTTGACCACTTGATTGAGCTGCGCCGTCGAGTGCGCCGCGGAGAGCTGAGTGCGGATTCGCGCCTTGCCGTGCGGCACGACCGGAAAGGCGAAGGCCACCACATAGACCCCTTCGGCCTGCATGCGTTCCGCGAGCCGCACCGCGAGCGGAGCCTCGCCCAGCATGATGGGAACGATGGGATGCTCTCCGGGCAGCAAATCGTAGCCTAAGCGTTCCATCTGCTCGCGAAAATAGCGTGCATTCGCGTGCACGCGCTGGCGCGGCTCCGCCGAGCCCTCCAGAAGTTCGAGCACCTTCAAGGTTCCCGCCGCGACCGGCGGTGCGATGCTGTTGGAGAATAAATAAGGCCGGGAGCGCTGGCGCAGCCAGCCGACAATTTCCTTGCGGGCGGCGACATAGCCGCCGCTGGCCCCGCCGAGCGCCTTGCCGAAGGTGCCGGTGAGGATGTCGACGCGGTCCATGACGCCGCGCAACTCGTGCGAGCCGCGGCCTTGCGCGCCGATGAATCCGGTGGCGTGCGAGTCATCGACCATCACCAGCGCGCCGTAGCGGTCGGCCAAGCCGCAGATGTCGTCGAGCTTGGCGATCGAGCCGTCCATGGAAAAAACGCCGTCGGTCGCGATCATGCGGACGCGCGCGTCCTGCGAGTCCTGCAACGCTTTCTCGAGTTCGTTCAAATCGTTGTTGGCATAGCGCAGCCGCCGCGCTTTGCAGAGGCGTATGCCGTCGATGATGCTGGCGTGATTCAGCGAGTCGCTGATGACCGCATCCTTCTCGTCCAGCAATGTTTCGAACAGTCCGCCGTTCGCGTCGAAGCAGGAGGAATACAGTATCGCGTCCTCCATCCCGAGGTACGTCGAGAGCCGCTGTTCCAGCTCGCGATGCACGCTTTGCGTGCCGCAAATGAAACGCACCGATGCGACGCCGTAGCCGAACCGGGACAGCGCGTCGTGCGCCGCTTGCAGCACTTTGGGATGGTTCGCGAGGCCGAGGTAATTATTGGCGCAGAGATTGATCAGCTCGCGGCCATCGGCGAGTTTGACCACGGCTCCCTGAGCGGAGCCGATGATCTGCTCCCGCTTCAGCAAGCCGGCGGCCTCGAGCGCCTGCGTATCGCGCTCGAGTCTTTCGCGAAATTCTTTGAGCACTGTATCCTTGAATCTTTCGGTGTGGGCCTATGCCGCTATTATAGCGCCCAGCCGCCCAGGGATAAGAGATGACCACGCATGCCGCAAGATGACAAGCTCGACGGCCATCGTCTCGATAAATGGCTTTGGCACTCGCGGTTTTACAAAACACGGTCTTTGGCGACCGCCGCCATCAACGGCGGCAAAGTGCATTTGAACGCCGAGCGCGTGAAGCCGGCGCATCGGGTGCGAATCGGCGATCGGCTCAGTCTGTCGCTCGAGGGAATCGTCGCGGAATTCGAGATCCTGGGGTTGCCCCAGCGCCGCGGGCCCGCCGCCGAGGCCCAGGCGCACTATCTGGAAACGCCGGCGAGCGCGCTGCGCCGTGCGCATCTGCGCGAGCAGCAGAGGCTCGCGCAACTGTCGCGGCCGCGCTCGGACGCGCGCCCCGACAAGCGCGATCGGCGCCGCCTGATGCGCTTGCAGCGCGGCCAGGGTTGAACGCGAGGCGATGGGGGAGGACGCAGCGGCGCGCGAGCCATCACGGGCGGGCGATTACGCGCGAGCGCCGTCACTCACGCCCAAAGATACTCACGCCCAAAGATACTCACGCCCAAAGATCCGCGAGGCTTTCCGGATCGTCCTGCTCGCAGCTGTGCGCCGTTTCCGGCTCGAGCGTCGCCCACTCCGCGTTCAGCCAGACCGCCGTCGCGAACCCGGCGGTGGCCAAGTTCCGCCGCTGCGGCTTGGGACCCAAGCGGCTCGCGAGCTGGCTCAATCCCGGATTGTGGCCGCAGATGAGAATGTGGCGGAGCGCAGCATCGCGCCGCGCGAGCTGCCGCCACGTGGACTCCGGAGTCGCCAAGTAGAGTTCGCGCGCGCATTGCACCTGCGCGACGTCGAGCTCGCAGGCTTTGGCGACGATTTCGGCTGTGCTCCAGGCGCGCTCGGCGGGGCTCACTAAAATTAAATCCGGCACGAGATTGCGGTACACGATCCGCGCCGCCATCTCTTGCGCCTCGATGATGCCGCGGCGCGTCAATTCTCGCTCGAAGTCCTCCGCGCAGGTGTCGATGGCTTGCGCCTCTCCATGCCGCAGCAGCGTCAGTCTGCGCGTACCCACAAATGTCCACCGTCGATCTTGATTGCGAAGACGCGAATCGGTTCGTAGGCGGGCGGCGTCAATGCCTCACCGGTTCGCAGGCAGAAGCGCGCGCCGTGACGCGGGCAGATGATTTCGGCGCCTTCGATGGCGCCGCCCGTGAGCTCGGCGCCGTCGTGCGTGCAGATATCCTCAACGGCGAAATATTCCTCGCCGCTGCGCGCCACCGCCACGTTGCGGCGGCCCACGGCGATGGAGACCGCTCGTCCATCGCCGATGGCCGCGGTGGGACCCGCGTCGATCCACGTCGCCGCTTTCATCACATCATTCCGGTTTGCAGCCGAGCCTCGTCCGACATCATGCTTTGATTCCAAGGGGGATCGAAGACCAGTTCGACATTGGCGCGGGCGACCGTCGGCACGATCTGTACCTTCTCGCGCACGTCTTGAACCAAGACCTCGCCCATGCCGCAGCCGGGAGCGGTCAGCGTCATTTTGATATCGACCGTGCGAGTTTCGTCCGCGTTCTTGCTGACATCGCATGCGTACACCAACCCTAAGTCGACGATGTTTACCGGGATCTCCGGGTCATAGCAAGTCTTGAGCTGCTGCCATACCACGTTCCTGATGTCCTCTTCCGAAGCCCCCGGCGGAACGTCGGGCGGCTTCGCGGCGGTTTTCCCGATGGCATCCGCATCCTGGCCGGCGATGCGGAATAGATTGCCGTCGATATACACCGTGAAGCTGCCGCCCAGCGCCTGGGTGATGTAGCCCACGGAGCCTAATTTCAAATTGACTTCGACGCCCGCGGGTATGGCGACGGCCTTGACCTCGCGCTGCACGACGATCGGTTCATTTTCGTAGGAGCGCATGCTCAAGCACTCACTCGGTGGATACCGCGGGCAAGCTGCCCGCCGCGGGCGCCTGCAGGGCGGAGGCGAGGGTGTGCCAGCACAGGCTCGCGCACTTGACCCGTGCCGGATAGGCGCGAACTCCCGAGAGCGCGGCGAGCTTGCCGAGATCCTCGCCGGAGGCTGCATCGTCGGTCAGCAACCGGTGCACGCGATTGAACAGTTCGAGCGCCTCGGTGCGCGACTTGCCCTTCACGGCCTCGGTCATCAGCGAAGCCGAGGCGGTGGAGATCGCGCAGCCCTGGCCTTCGAAGCGAATGTCGGCAATCTTGTCGGCGGCGAGATTGAGCCTCAACGTAAGCCGGTCGCCGCACAGGGGATTGAAACCCTCGACGCTGGCGCTGGCCGGTTCCAACGGCCCAAAATTTCGCGGCCGCCGATTGTGATCGAGGATGACGTCGCGGTACAGATCGTTGAGTTCCATGACCGATTCTTCAGGCGAAAATCGCGCGGGCACGCGCCGTGGCGGCGGCGAGCCGGTCGATTTCCTCGAACGTGTTGTAAAAGGCGAACGAGGCGCGCGCCGTGGCGGGCAGATTGAAGAATTCCATGACGGGCATGGCGCAGTGATGTCCGGTGCGGATCGCGATGCCGTCTTCGTCGAGAATCGTGCCGAGATCGTGCGGATGCACGCCCGCGACCACGAACGAGATCAGACTCGCCTTGTCGCTCGCTGTGCCGATGATGCGCAGGCCCTCGATCTTGCGCAAGGCGCCGGTCGCGTACTCGAGCAGGCCATGCTCATGGGCATGGGCGGCTTTAAGATCCAGCGACTGCAAGAAGTCGACGGCGGCGCCCAAGCCGATGGCGCCGGAGATATTGGGGGTGCCCGCCTCGAACTTGTAGGGCAGAGCGTTGTAAGTAGTCTTGTCGAAGCTCACCGAGAGAATCATGTCGCCGCCGCCCTGCCATGGCGGCATGCGCTCGAGCAGCGCCTCGCGGCCATAGAGCACACCGATGCCTGTCGGGCCAAACAGTTTATGTCCCGAGAAGGCGTAAAAATCGCAACCCAATTCCTGCACGTCGACGGCGAGGTGGGGCACCGCCTGGGCGCCGTCAACGAGCGTGGTGATGCCGCGCGCTTTGGCCGCCGCAATCAGCCGCCTGACGGGCAGCACCGTACCGAGCGCGTTGGAGACGTGCGCAAACGCGAACAGGCGGGTGCGCGGGCTCATCAGCGCTTCGACGGTTTCGAGGTGGATCTCGCCGCGCGAATCCATCGGGGCCACCTTGAGCGTCGCGCCGGTTTGCTCGCACACGAGCTGCCAGGGGACGATGTTGGCGTGATGTTCGAGGTAGGTGATCAGCACCTCGTCGCCGGCCTTGAGAAGCGGCCGCGCATAGCTTTGCGCGACCAGATTGATCGCCTCGGTGGTGCCGCGCACGAAGATGATCTCGTGGCGCGAACGCGCATTGATGAACCGCACCAAGCGGTCGCGCGCTCCCTCGTAGAGCGAGGTCGCTTCCTGGCTCAAGGCATGGACGCCGCGGTGGATGTTGGCATGGTGATGCCGTTCGTAGTCATCGACCGCATCGATGACCGCGTTCGGACGCTGTGCCGAGGCGCCGTTATCCAGGTACACCAGCGGTTTGCCGCGCACCAGGCGCGACAGGATCGGAAATTCACGGCGCACGGCCGCGACGTCGAAGGAGTAGGGCTGATCGAGCATGGCCATGTTCTTCATCGGAATCTTTGCAGCACTTGCGAATCGGGCAATTGGGCGATCAGGGCGTTTTCGATCGCGCCGCGCGCCGAGGCCACCGACATGCCGGTCAGCACATCGGCGAGGAACGCATACACGAGCAGGCTCTGAGCGGTGTCGCGGTCCAGGCCGCGCGACAGCATGTAGAACAGCATGTCGGGGTCGAGGCGTCCGGTGGTGGCGCCGTGTGCGCACTTGACCTCATCAGTGTGGATTTCGAGCTGCGGGCGCGAGTCGATTTCCGCGGTCGGCGACAGCAGCAAGCCGCGGCAGGATTGGCCCGACTCGGCGCGCACGGCGCCGGCGTCGACCACCACTTTGCTGTTGAAAATCACGCGGCTGGTGCCGCTGGCGATGGCGCGCGCAGTTTGCCGGCTGCGGGTGTCCGGAGCGCTGTGCCTGACAATGTTCACGCAGTCGACATGACGCTCGCCGTGGCCCACCAGCAGGGCGAAGCTCTCGAGACTGGCGTTGGCTTCGGTCAGGCGCGCATCGAGCGAGGCGCGCACCAGGCCGCCGCCCAGGGCCACGGTGAACTGCCTGCAGCGGCTGTCCCGTTCCTGGCCGATGCTCAATGAATCGATGTGAGAGGCGCCGGCGCCGGTGGCGAACAGCCGATAGTGTTCGAGCTCGGCGCCTCTTTTGAGCGCGATGTGCGTGGCGGAATTGCTGAGCGTCGCCTCCTCCCCCTGCTGCACGTGATGTTCGATGATGGTGGCCTTGGATCCGGCGCACGCGTCGATGATGACGCGCGGATAGGCCATGGTATCGGGCTCATCGGCGGTGGCGATGTGCAGGATGACCAGCGGAGCGGCGCTCTGGGATTTGATTTTAAGATACAGCCCATCGACGAACAGCGCCGTGTTGAGCAAGCCCCAGCGCGCCTCGTCGGCATCCGACAAGGGCAAGAGATGGCGCGACAGCAGGCCTGGATCCGTTCGAGATAATTCTCGTAAACTAATGATTTCTATAGAATCATTATCCACGTCAACGGGCAGCAGCGGATAACCGTTCACCATCATAACCGTGATTGCGCGATCCAAAGGGTCGGTGAGGCTGAAGGCGGCGCTCGGCGGCAAAATCCCAACAGGTGCGCGCGGCGCATCGACAAAACTCTGCGCGGCCAAGCGCCTAAGATTGGTGTAGCGCCAGCTTTCATCGCGCGTGGTGGGTAGACCTAAGCGCACGAAGCGCTGCATGGCGCTTTCGCGCAGCGCCGCCAGAGGGTCGGCCTCGGGATCGGCCTCACGCTTCAGCCACTGCGCCTCGAAGGACTTGAGCGCCGCCGACTTCTGCAGCGCACTCATGCGACGCGGCTCTCGGTCACCCAGTCGTAGCCGCGCCGCTCGAGTTCGAGCGCGAGCGAGCGGTCGCCCGATTTCACGATGCGCCCGGCGGAGAGCACATGCACCTGATCCGGCACGATGTAGTCGAGCAAGCGCTGGTAGTGCGTCACCAGCACCACCGCGCGCTTCGGGTCGCGCAGACTGTTCACGCCCATGGACACGACCTTGAGTGCGTCGATATCGAGGCCGGAGTCGGTTTCATCGAGAATCGCGAGCTTCGGTTCCAAAACCAGCATCTGCAGAACTTCGTTGCGTTTTTTTTCGCCGCCGGAAAACCCTTCATTGACGCCGCGCGTGAGAAACGTCTCGCTCATGTGCATGAGCTTCATCTTTTGCTTGATGAGCGCCAGGAAATCATACGCATCCACTTCCGGCTCGCCGGCGGCTTTGCGTTTGGCGTTGAGCGCAGCTTTGAGCAGGTAGACATTGTTGACGCCGGGAATCTCCACGGGGTATTGAAACCCCAGGAACAGCCCGGCGCGCGCGCGCTCCTCGGCCGGCAACGCCAACAGGTCGCGCCCCTCGAAGGTGGCCGAGCCGCCCGTGACTTCATAATCCTCGCGGCCGGCCAGCACTTGGGCGAGCGTACTCTTGCCCGAACCGTTCGGGCCCATGATGGCATGCACTTCGCCTGCGTTGACCTCGAGATTGATTCCCTTGAGAATCTCCTTGCCGGCAACGCGCGCGCTCAATTCAGAAATTTTCAGCAACATCGTTCCTCAAACTTGGGGTTTAGCGGCAGCGAACTCAAGGTCAGCCGACCGCGCCTTCCAAACTCACGCTCAAGAGATTCTGGGCTTCCACCGCGAATTCCATCGGCAGTTCCTTGAACACCACCTTGCAGAAGCCGCTGACGATCATATTGACCGCGTCCTCGGCGGAAATGCCGCGCTGCAGACAGTAGAACAATTGGTCCTCGCCGATTCTCGAGGTGCTGGCCTCGTGCTCGACCGTCGCGGTGGGATTCTTGACTTCCATGTAGGGAAAGGTGTGCGCCGCGCATTTGGGGCCCATCAACAGGGAATCGCATTGCGTGAAGTTGCGCGCGCCGGCAGCGCTCGGCAGGATTTTCACGAGGCCGCGATAGGTATTCTCGGCGTGGCCCGCCGAGATGCCCTTCGAAACGATGGTGCTCTTGGTGTTGCGCCCGATGTGAATCATCTTGGTGCCGGTGTCGGCTTGCTGATAATTGTTCGCCACCGCCACGGAATAGAACTCGCCGGTCGAATTCTCGCCCTTCAACACGCAGCTCGGATACTTCCAGGTGATGGCTGAGCCGGTTTCCACCTGAGTCCACGAGATCTTGGAGTTCCGCCCGCGGCACTCGCCGCGCTTGGTGACGAAATTGTAGATTCCGCCGAGTCCATTCTCATCTCCCGGATACCAGTTCTGCACGGTCGAGTACTTGATCTGCGCATCATCCAGCGCCACCAATTCCACCACCGCGGCGTGCAGCTGGTTCTCGTCGCGCATCGGCGCGGTGCAGCCTTCCAGGTAACTCACCGAAGCGCCTTCCGCCGCGATGATCAAGGTGCGCTCGAATTGCCCGGTCTTGGCCGCATTGATGCGAAAGTACGTCGATAGTTCCATCGGGCAGCGCACGCCCGGCGGCACGTACACGAAGGAGCCGTCGGAAAACACCGCCGAATTGAGCGCCGCGAAAAAGTTATCGCCCGCGGGAACGACCGTCCCCAGATAGCGCTCGATGAGTTGCGGATGATCGCGCACGGCATCGGAGAAGGAGCAAAAGATCACGCCGGCCTTGCCGAGCTTATCCTTGAACGTCGTCGCCACCGAGACGCTGTCGAAAACCGCATCGACGGCCACTCCCGCAAGACGCGCGCGCTCGTGCAGCGGAATGCCGAGCTTCGCGTAGGTAGCCAGCAATTTCGGGTCGACTTCATCGATGCTCTTCGGCGCATTCAAAGGGGCGCGCGGCGCGGAGTAATAGGAAATATCCTGATAATCGATGGGCTTGTAATGCACGTGGGCCCAAACGGGCTCTTGCATGGTGAGCCAGTGCCGATACGCCTTCAGGCGCCATTCGAGCAGGAACGCCGGCTCTTTTTTCTTCAGCGAGATCGCGCGGACCACGCCCTCGTCGAGTCCCGGCGGCAAGCTGTCCGATTCGATATCGGTGACGAAGCCATGCCGATACTTTTGACCGAGCAGTGCTTCGACTTCTTGAGATTTGCTGGACACGATGGAATTCCTCAGGGTGCGGGGCGGCGGATATCGAGCGCCAGGCCCGTCACACGCAGCGCACTCGAATCGAGTCCCGCCAACTGATGCAGCGTTACGTCTTCCAAGGCGCGCCGAATAGCGGCATTGATGCGCTGCCATGCACCGCCGACCCGGCACAGACGCTCGATGCCGCACTGGCTCGAGGCGCCGCTGCACTCGGTGATGGCGATGGGGCCTTCGAACACATCGAGAATTTGCGCCGCGGTAATCATGTCCGGAGCACGGGCGAGGCGATAGCCACCCTGCGCGCCGCGTGAGGAAATTACCAAGCCCGCGCGCTGCAATCCTTTGAGAACTTTGCTCACCGTCGGCCGGGAAAGACGGGTGCGGTCCGCCAATTCCGCAGCAGCCCGATGCCGGGCCGGTTCTTGCGCTAAACTCGCGAGCACGACGGTTGCGTAGTCGGTCAATTTGCCCATTCGCAACATTTAAAGCCCTGAACCTGTGTAGCCGTTCATATGGGACTATAGTAGTCCTATTTGATTTGAAGGTCCACCCCGGGCGCGCAAGCAGCCCGGTTTTGTTATCCTTTGATGTTCGATCCTCAAGTGAACAATCAGAGAGATACCCGTCATGAACACTCAAGAGCTAGCCGCTACGGCGCATGCCATAGTCGCGAACCACAGAGGCATATTGGCCGCCGACGAGAGCACCAGCACCATCGGCAAGCGCTTCACCAGCATCAAACTCGAGTCGACGGAAGAGAGCCGGCGCACTTACCGGGAGATGCTGTTCACGACGCCGGGCGCCAGCGAATATATCAGCGGCGTGATTTTGTACGATGAAACGCTGCGGCAGAAGACCAAGGGCGGCGTGCCCTTCCCGGCGTATTTGAGCCAGCAGGGGATGATTCCCGGGATCAAGGTCGACACCGGCGCCAAGCCCTTGGCCGGGTATCCCGGCGAAACGGTCACCGAAGGGCTCGATGGCTTGCGCGAGCGTCTGGTCGAGTACTACAAGCTGGGCGCTCGATTCGCGAAATGGCGCGCCGTCATCGATATCGGTTCGGGCATTCCGACGTCTTATGCGATCGATGCCAATGCCCATGCCTTGGCGCGCTATGCGGCTCTGTGCCAGGAGAACGGGATCGTGCCGATCGTCGAACCGGAGGTCCTGATGGATGGCGCTCATACCTTGGAACGCTGCGAGGAGGTCACCAATGTCGTGCTGCAGCGGGTGTTCACGCACCTATTTGACGCGCGCATCGTGCTCGAAGGCATGGTGCTCAAACCCAATATGGTGATTTCGGGCAAGAAGTGCGCGCAGCAGGCGTCCGCGGTTGAGGTCGCGGAAGCCACCGTGCGTACCTTGAAGCGGCATGTGCCGGGTGCGGTGCCCGGCATCGCCTTTCTCTCGGGCGGGCAGAGCCCGACCGAGGCGACCGAGCACTTGAATCTGATGAACGCCGCGGGGCCTTTGCCCTGGGCGCTCACCTTCAGCTATGGACGCGCGCTGCAGGAAACCGCGCTGCGCGCCTGGAGCGGCAACCCGGCCGCGTTCGCGAACGGCCAGAAGGCGCTGTTCATCCGCGCCAAGCTCAACGGCTTGGCTGCGGGCGGAGCGTACAAGGCCTCGATGGAAAGTTCCGCGGCGTGAATTTTGGCATTGAATCAAACCGCCCCCATCATCGAGATCCGCAAGCTGAGTTACGCGGTACGCAGCCGTCCGGTGCTTGCCGACCTCGACATGGACATTGCGCGCGGGCGCGTGACCGCCATCATGGGGCCGAGCGGCACGGGTAAGACCACGTTGCTGCGCTTGATTACCGGCCAGGTGTTCGCCGACTCAGGATCGATCAAGGTGGCGGGCCAGGATATGCGCACCATCGGCCGTGCGGACCTGTACGTGCTGCGTAGGCGCATGGGCATGCTGTTCCAAAACGGCGCGCTGCTCACCGACTTGAGCGTTTTCGAAAACGTCGCCTTCCCGCTGCGCGAGCACACCAAATTGCCGGAGCGGCTCATTCGTCAATTGGTGCTCACCAAGCTGCAGGCGGTGGGCCTGCGCGGCGCGGCTGAACTCATGCCCGCCGAACTGTCCGGCGGCATGGCCCGGCGCGTTGCCCTGGCGCGGGCCATCGTCATGGATCCCGAGATCCTGATTTACGATGAGCCCTTCGTAGGCTTGGACCCCATCTCGATGGGCGTCATCTTGAGATTGATCCGCCGCTTGAACGACGCGCTCGGCCTCACCAGCATCGTCGTCTCGCATGACGTGCAGGAAATCTCGACCGTGGCCGATATCGTGTTCTTGTTATCCGGCGGCAAGGTGGTGGCGCGCGGCACTCCGCAGGAGCTGCAATCGTACCCATCGGAGATCGTGCGCCAGTTCATCGGCGGACTGGCGGATGGACCGGTGCCGTTTCATTATCCGGCTCCTGACTATTTCGGCGAGCTCTTGGCGCACGGCGAGGATCTTTGACCCTAATCAAAGAACTCTGGAACAACCTCATCGAGTCGCTGGAGGGCTTGGGTGCGGTCACCCGGTTCCTGCTGCGCCTCATCGTCCAAACGCCGCGCGCGCTGCTGCGTTTCGATTTGATCGTGCAGCAGGTTTTCAATTCCGGCGCGCTGTCGCTGGTCATCATCATGCTCTCGGGGTTATTTGTCGGCATGGTCTTGGGGCTGCAAGGGTTTCAACTTTTGCAGCGCTTCGGCTCCGAAGAGGCCTTGGGCACCGCGGCGGCGATCGGCCTGGTCAAGGAGTTGGGCCCGGTGGTGACCGCGCTCTTGTTTGCCGGCCGCGCCGGCACCGCATTGGCCTCGGAGCTGGGGTTGATGCGCGCCACCGACCAATTGTCGGCCATGGAAATGATGGCCGTGGATCCGATACAGCGCGTGGTCGTGCCGCGCTTCTTGGGCGGGGTCATCACCATGCCGCTGCTCGCGGCCATCTTCAGTTTGATCGGCGTCTACGGCGCGCAGCTCGTGGGGGTGCAAATCATGGGCGTGGATTCGGGCAGCTTCTGGTCGCAGATGCGTGCCGGGGTCGGCCTCAAGGACATCAACGAAGGCATCGTCAAGAGCTGCATATTCGGCCTCGCCTGCAGCCTGATCGCCGTGTACGAAGGCTATTACGCGACACCCACCGCGGAGGGCGTCGGCCGGGCAACCACGCGCACCGTGGTCACATCGGCCGTGGTGGTGTTGTTCTTGGACTATCTGCTGACGGCTGCGTTTTTGTAAGAGGACCTTGCTATGGCGATACGCAAATCGACTGTGTTGAATCTCGGCACCGGCGCGTTCGTGGTGCTCGGCTTCGCTGCATTGGCTTTTTTGACCACCCAAACCACCAGCCGCGGCCTGCACTTCGCGAGCCCACCGCACTACGATGTGACGGCGAAATTCGACAATATCGGCGATTTGAAAGTCGGCGCGCCGGTCTCCATGTCCGGTGTGGAGATCGGGCGCGTGGCGCACATCGACCTCGACACGAAGGAATACAAGGCCGTCGTGCTGCTGCGGTTGAATTCCCAGTACGACCAGATCCCGACCGACAGCGACGCGAGTGTCTACACCCAGGGATTGCTCGGCGGCAAGTTCATCGGACTGACTGCCGGCGGCGCGGATACGTATCTTAAGGACAAGAGCCAAATCGACTTTACCCAGTCTGCGTTCGTGCTGGAGAATCTGATCGGTCAATTCCTCGCGAATGCCGTAAAGTCACCACCGCCCAATTCGCCGTCGGCGAGTCCGGCACCGGCGAGTCCGGCCCCTGCGAATTCAGCATCACCTAAAGCGGCCGCCCCGGCTGCGACGGAGAAATCGAAATGAGTACATCTGATTTGCGAACGGGCGCGAGCTTCGCGCCGACGGCGTCGATGCGGCGTGCCGCGGTGGTCGGCGCAGCGCTGATCGGTGCCGCCGTGGCCATTGCGGCCGCGGTCGGCGAGGCCCAGGCCCAGGCGCCCGCCGCGCCGGCAACCAGCGCGCCCGCGGCTGCGTCGGCAACGCCGGCGAGCACCTTGGGACCCGCGCAACTGGTCGAGGATTCCGCCAAGCGCATGCTCACCGAGCTCGATGCGAACCGTGCGATGTACACCAAGGACCCTGCGAAGCTCGATGCGCTGGTGGGCGACGTCCTTCTGCCGAACTTCGACACTGAATATTCGGCGCGACTGGTGTTGGGCCAGACCTGGCGAACCGCCACCGAGGAGCAGCGCAAGCGCTTCGTCGACGCCTTTTATCATTCCCTGCTCAGAAATTACGGCAACGCCCTGGTGAATTTCACGGCCGATCGATTCGTGATCCTGCCCTACCGTGGAGACCCGGGGGATACCATGGCCACCGTCCGTACCGAGGTCAAGAAATCCACGGGCGAGAAAGTACCGGTGAATTTCAGTCTGAGAAAAACCGACGGCGGCTGGAAGGCCTGGGACGTCGTGATCGAGGGCATCTCCTACGTGAAGAGTTTCCGCACCGACTTCGGCGCCGAGATTCAGCAGAAGGGACTCGATGAAGTGATCACGCGGCTCGAGCAGGACGGCACGGTCCGCGCCAATGGAGTCGCGGGCGGTAGCCGCAATTGAAAGATCCAGGCACGGAGCGGGCGTCTTTCGAGGTACTTGGAGATGAGCGTGCACGCGTGGTGGGCTCGCTGGATTTTGCCACGGTGAGCGACTTGCTGCCCGCGGGCAGCGATGCGATCAATCGCGGGCAGGCGGCGGTCATCGATCTTAACGGAGTGACGAGCAGCGATAGCTCGGGTCTCGCCTTATTGATCGAATGGCTGAGCGTGGCGAAATATGCCCGCCGGACACTGCGTTTTGAGAACGTCCCTTCGCAGCTTTACCAGCTCGCGCGCTTGAGTGAAGTCGAGGAATTGTTGGCCGCGGGTTAAGCGGCGTTCATACTCGCGGCGTCAACCGTGGGGAGCGCCACGCGTTCCTCCTCATTAGGATCAACTAATCGAGGAACACCGCCATGCGTAAACTTGCCTCCCTCACACTAGCGGCCGCTCTGGCGCTCTCGGCTACCGCGCTCACCACGCCCGCCCAGGCCCGGGTTTTCGTCGATGTGGCCGTTCCGGTTCCCGGGGTCGCGGTCGGTGTGCCGCCGCTCGCGGCCGGGATCTACCCGGTGGGTTACTACGGGTACGGCCATCCCTGGTACGGCCGTTATGGCTACGGCTGGGGTCGCGGCTACGGCTGGGGTCGTGGCTACGGCTGGGGTCGTGGCTACGGCTGGGGTCATGGTTTCGGCGGAGGCCACGGCTTCGGTGGCGGTCACGGCTTCGGGCACGGCGGCCGTCGCTAGTACCGGGTTCTGCTGACCAGGGGGGAGCCTGTCTGTTGCGCGGACAGGCTCCTTAAGGCGGCGGAGGCGGGGGTTTCGCCGGAGGCGCCGGGGGTTGCTTGGCCGGCGCCTCCGGCAGATCCGCATCCGGGTCGACCAACGGCTCCTCGGTGACCTTGCCGTCGGACACGAGATAGGCGCGCCGCGCGAGGTAGGCATCGCGCACGAAGGCATACGGGTCAAAGGTGTTCTTGAGGGTATCGTCGAGCGGCAGCAGCGCGGCGCGTCGGTCGATGAAATCCGGCACATACAAGCCGTACTTGATCCAATCGTTCTTGATGTACTGGCGCGGATTGGTGTACGTATCGACCACCCGCGCCGGAGCGTCGCGCAGATCCGAAGGTCCCAGCAGCGGAATTTCCACGAACGGACCGGCGTGCACGCCCCAGTGGCCCAAGGTCTGACCGAAATCCTCGTCATTGTGCTGCAAACCGGCCGAGGTGGCCGGGTCGAACAGACCGCCCAGGCCAAATGTCGTGTTGAGTACGAAGCGCCCGAGATCGTTGGCGGCTGCCAGGATTTTTCCCTGCAGCGCGTCGTTGATCATCACCGTCGGGGTATTGAGATTGGCGAAGAAATTGGTGACTCCGGTGCGGACGGTTTGCGGCACCACGCGGACATAGGCGCGTGCGGCCGGTTTGGCCACCGCCCGATCGAGGGCGTCATTGAACTTATAGACTCCGCGGTTCCAGGATTCCCAGGGGTCTTGCGGCGAGCGCGGATGGTTCGGCGGCAGGGTGACGCAGGCGCTCAAGGTTCCTGCAATAATCGTGGCAAGCGCAACGCGCAAGATCCCTTCCCTCAGCATATTTTTCTGCTCTCCCGTCGAAAATGACACAGCCTACCAGAGGTCAATGGCGGCCGTTCCCGGTCCCGCTGTCGTCCGCAACCTGATTCTTGCGATTTTTGGGCATTGCCGCGCGCACTTCCTCGAGCATCGCGCTGATCCGCGCGCGTTGAATCGGATTCAGATTCGGCAGCCCGAGCCCCAGCTGCAGCTGGGTCGACGCCGACACGAGATCGCCGTTCATGAGATAAAAATCCGCCATATAGTAATACGAATCGGCCACGTTGCCGGCCGCGTTCGCCGCTTTGGCGATGAGCCTCGCTTGATTGGGCGTCGGCTCCACCTGGTTGAACAGATCGTCGAGAATCAGCTGCGCGCGCTTGTTGTCGCCGGCGTGCATCAAAGTCTCCGCCAGCCGAATGGTAATCGGCACATTGCGGGGAAACAGAAACAGCGCCTTTTCGAGTATCGCCTGTGATTCCTTGGTCTGCCCGTTGGCGAGATACGCCTGCCCCAACGCGCCGTAGAACTGCGTCACCTTCGGATATTCCTGCAGCAATCCCTGCAAGTCGGGAATCGCCGCGGCCGGATTGCGGTTGCTGATATCGGCAACCGCCTTGCCGTAACGCTCCTCGACGCTCAAGCCGGCGCCGTTTTTCAAGAGAGTCACGTAATGTTCGCGCGCGGTCTGCGGATTCTCCACCAACGACCTCAAGCGCTCGCGAATCAGGGTGTAGCCCAGGGAATCGCTATGGTAAACGCGTCCGATCTGCTCGGCCCGATTGCGCGCCTCCGCCACTCGCTCGGCCGACAGGGGGTGATCGATCAGGAATTCGATGGCCTTGACCCGGCTCGGCTCCGGTGAGTTTCGCTCGAGCGCCTCGAAAAAGCTCGCCATGGCCAATGGATCGTAGCCGGCGGTCGCCATGGTGCCGATACCGATGCGATCCGCCTCGAATTCTTGGGTTCGGGTGTAATTGATTTGATGCTGGATCGCGGCGCTCTCGGTCGCCAAGATGGCGCCCTCCATGGCGCTGGGATCGCCCCGGCCCGCCGTCGCCCCCAAGATGATGGCGGCCAGCATCGCGGCCGTCGAGACCAGCCCCGCATGCGTCTGGTCGATCATGCCGCGCACCAAATGCCGCTGGGTGACGTGCGCGGTCTCGTGCGCCATGACGCCGGCAAGTTCATTTTCGTTGCGTGTGGCCAGGATCAGGCCGCTATTGATCGCGATGAAGCCGCCCGGCATGGCGAAGGCATTGATGACGGGATCGCGCACCACGAAGTAGTTGAACTGGTGCTGGCCTTCCTCGGCGCGGCTCGAGAGGCTGTGGCCGATCTCTTGGATGTAATCGCTGACCTCAGGATCTTCGATGACATGCCCCTGCGCGCGCATTTGGCGCTGCCACATCAGGCCGACCTGATATTCCTCCTCCAGCGATACCGCCGCGGTGGCCGGACTGCCGAGATCCGGCAGGTCCTGCTCGGTGGCGCTCTGACCGGCCGCCCAACCGACGCTGACGCTTGCGCCGACCGCGACAGCAGCCATCCAGGCGGTCAAGGATCTCCACGGTCTCATTCAGCCTCCCGTAAACACGGTTGGAGTGCCCGCGGCACCCCAAAGTTCGCCGTCCTTAGCGTCGAAGCCGCTTGACAAGGCCATTTCAGAGGACTTCGGACGCATAGTCTGCCAGACGCGAACGCTCCCCGCGCATCAAGGTGATATGTCCGGAATAAGTCCATCCATGGAACCGGTTGACGACATAAGTCAGGCCGGTCGTGGTTTCGGTGAGGTAGGGCGTGTCGATTTGCGCGATGTTGCCGAGACACACCATCTTGGTGCCCGGGCCGGCGCGCGTCACCAGCGCTTTCATCTGCTTGGGCGTCAAGTTCTGCGCCTCATCGATGATGATGAAGCGGTTCAAAAACGTACGGCCCCGCATGAAATTCAACGAGCGGATCTTGATGCGATGGCGCAGCAAATCGGTGGTGGCGCCCCGTCCCCAACTCCCGCCCGACTGGCTCTGCGTGAGCACTTCGAGGTTGTCCATCAGAGCGCCCATCCAGGGCTCCATCTTTTCCTCTTCGGTACCCGGCAGGAAACCGATGTCCTCCCCCAAGGGAATCGTCACGCGCGTCATGATGATTTCGCTGAAGCGATTGTGATCCAGGGTCTGGGCGAGGCCGGCCGCCAGCGTCAGCAGCGTCTTGCCGGTGCCGGCGGGGCCCAACACAGTGACGAAGTCGATTTCCGGATCCATCAGCAAATTCAGCGCGAGATTCTGCTCGCGATTGCGGGCGCTCACCCCCCACACGTTGTTGCGCTCGGTGCGGTAGTCGAGCGTGAGCTCGAGAATGGCCGACTCGCCCTCGAGCTTGCGCACAATGGCTTCGACGCCGTTCTCGCCGGGATCATAGACGAATTGGTTGGTTTGCCATTCGCTCACCAGGGGCCCGCGCACCCGGTAGAAGGTGCGGCTCTGCTGCTGCCACGACTCCATGCCCTTGCCGTGCTTCTCCCAAAAATTGGGCGGCAGGCGCTGCACGCCGCTGATCAGAAGATCGGCATCTTCGATGGTCTTGTCGCTGGAATAATCCTCGGCCTGGACGCCAACGATCGCCGCCTTGATGCGCAGATTGATGTCCTTCGACACCAGCGTCACCCGGGCCGTGGGGAATTTTTGCTGCAGCGCCAGAGTATCGGCCAGAATGGCGTTGTCGGCGCCGTGGCCGGGCAAGCTCGCCGGCAGCACGGATGTCAGCATCTGAGTTTGAAAGAACAGCCGGCCGCCGGGCGGACGCTTGCCGTGATTGATGGGCACCGCGGTCGGCAGCGAAAGTCCGCGGTCGATCTGCTTCTTGGTCGCGTTGCGCATCAGCTCGTCGAGAAAACGGCTGACCTGGCGCACGTTGCGGGCCGATTCCGACAGGCCCTTTTTCCCCGCATCGAGCTCTTCGAGCACGGTCATCGGGATGTAGATGTCGTGCTCCTCGAAGCGGAAGATCGCCGTCGGATCGTGCATGAGGACGTTGGTGTCGAGCACGAAAATGCGCCGGCCTTGCTGCGCTTGACGCCCCTTCGGAACCGCGGCTTTCACCGGCCGCAAAGATCCGGTCACAGTGCCTTCACCGCCGCGAGCACCGCCTCGGCGTGGCCGGTCACCTTCACTTTGCGCCATTCCTGCCTGAGCACGCCCTTGGCGTCGATGAGAAAGGTGCTGCGCTCCACACCCACGAATTTCTTGCCGTACATGCTCTTTTCTTGAATCACATCGTAGAGCTTGCACACTGCCTTATCGGGGTCGCTCAACAGGTCGAACGGGAAACCCATCTTCTTCTTGAATTTTTCATGCGACTCGACCGAGTCCGGCGAGATCCCCACGATTTGCGACTTCAGCTTCTTGAATTGCGCATGCGCCGCGGTGAAGCTCTCGCCCTCCTGAGTGCAGCCGGGCGTGTTGTCGCGGGGATAGAAATAAATGACCACGCTCCCGGCGGCGTCCCTGAGCGACCACTCGCCGCCCGTGCCCTGCAAAGTGAAGCCAGGCGCCTGCTTTCCCACCGCGATCTTGCTCATGTTCCTAAGGGCCCTTTGGTTCAATTCTTCACCGGTTCAAAGATCGCGTCCAAGTTCAAGTGATCGCAGAAGTCCATGAATTCCTCCCGCAGCACGCCGATGTGTAGGCGGCTCGGCACGTTCACGATCATCTGTACCGAGAACATCGGTGCACCGGTATGTGCGGCGGCATATGAGCGCGTCGACAACTCGGCAATGTCCACCCCCCGCTGCGAGAAGAAGCCGGAAAGCCCCGCGACGATGCCGGTCTGATCGAGGCACACCACATCGATGGAATAGGGCAGCATGTCGTTGCGCGCGGCACGCTCCTCGGTGCGCCGCAACTGAATGTTCATGCCGGTGGCATCGGCCAGTTTTTTGAACTCGCCCTCGAGCTTCGCGAGCGTATGCCAGTTGCCATTCACCAGGAGCAGCATCGCGAACTCGTTGCCAAGCGAGGTCATCCGGCTCTCGCTGATGCTCCCGCCGCAATCGGCAACGGCCTTGGAAAGTTCATGGACCATGCCGACGCGGTCGCCGCCGACCGCGCAAATCACGATATGTTGTTTCATTGGGGCAAATTCTACCGGATGGGCGCTTGCCACGGTGCATGTCCGCCACTATGGTAGCGATTATTTCCCCCGCCGGAGTCGCCTGGATGTTTCGCGGAAGCCTGGTCGCTATTGTCACGCCGATGACCGCCGACGGCGCCTTGGATTGGCCGGCGTGGGACCGGCTGCTCGATTTTCACGTGCGCGAGGGCACCGACGGCATTGTGATCGCCGGCACCACCGGTGAATCGCCGGCGCTGGCGCTCGAAGAGGTCGAGGAACTGACCCGGCGGGCCGTGGCGCGCTGCGCCGGGAAGCTTAAGCTGATCGTCGGTGCGGGGACTCACGCGACGGCGAGCACGGTGGCGCGCACGCGGCTGTTGTCCGGCAGCGGCGCCGATGCCGTCATGCTGGTGACCCCGTACTACAACAAGCCGCCGCAGGAGGGCCTGTACCGGCACTTCATGGCGGCCGCGGACGCCTCGTCGGTGCCGATCATCCTTTACAATGTACCGAGCCGCACCGCGGTGGACCTCTTGCCGCCAACCATTGCACGGCTGGCGCGGCATCCGAAAATCGTCGCGGTCAAGGATGCGAGCGCATCGATGGCCCGTGCGCGCGAACTCCTGGCGGCGGTGCCGGCGGAATTCGCGGTATTGTCAGGCGATGATGCGACCGCGGTCGAATGGATCGGCGCCGGCGCGCGCGGGGTCATTTCGGTGTCGGCGAATGTCGCGCCGCGCCGCATGCGCGACGCCTGCCTCGCGGCGCTCGGCGGAGAGATGGCGGCCGCGCGGCACATCGATGCCGAATTGCAGCCCCTGCACCGCGATTTATTCGTCGAAGCCAGTCCGATTCCCGTGAAATGGGCGGTGGCGAGATTAGGCCTCATCGGGAACGCAATACGCTTACCATTGGTCGAATTGTCGCCCGCGCATCAGGAGACGGTTCTGCGCGCCATGCGGGCGGCTGGCATTACACTTGAGGACCAAGCAGCATGAGTTTTGATCGAGCCCTAGGGATGATTGCCGCGGCAACGCTGGTCAGCGGCTGTCATATTTTCAATCGATTGACCCCGGACTGCCACCGGCCGCAGGAATATCAGCGTGCCACGCAGTTGGCGCCGCTCAAGGTCCCGCCGGGGCTGGACACGCCGAATACCCAGGGCGCGCTGGTCATTCCGACCGTGGAGCTCGCGCCGCCGCCGCCGGGCCCGCACGACGCCTGTCTGGATGCGCCGCCCCGCTACAAGCCGGCTCCGCCCAACAAGGCGGCCAGCAGCAGCTAGGCTCGCTCGGCCCTGGATTTGATCGTCCGAGCCGCCTCCGGTACCCTTGCGGGCCCGCTTGAGGTTCGACGGGGTTCGCGCGGAGAGGTGGCCGAGTGGTCGAAGGCGCTCGCCTGGAAAGTGAGTAACATCCCAAAAGGTGTTCGAGGGTTCGAATCCCTCCCTCTCCGCCAACAACCATGAGTCTATGGCGGCTCGCGTTTGCATCTTCGCGACGACTGGCCACGAACCCCGTCAGGCCCGGAAGGGAGCAGCGGTAGTGGCTTTAAGTCGGGCGCCGAAGTCCTGCTGGCGCGGGCCGCCTCCTTATCAAACGCATGAGATCGTCAACGGCTAAACTGCTGACATGAGTTACATCGTATTAGCGCGCAAATGGCGCCCCAAGCGCTTCGCCGAAATGGTGGGGCAGGAACACGTGCTGCGCGCCCTCGGCAATGCGCTCGACAGCGGCAAGGTCCATCACGCCTTCTTGTTCACGGGTACCCGCGGCGTCGGCAAGACGACGGTCGCGCGCATCCTCGCCAAGTCGCTGAATTGCGAAACCGGCGTGAGCTCCAATCCCTGCGGCATCTGCGCCGCCTGCCGGGAAATCGATGAGGGGCGCTTCGTCGATCTCATCGAAGTCGACGCCGCATCGCGCACCAAGGTCGACGACACGCGTGAATTATTGGACAACGTGCAGTACTCGCCGACGCGCGGCCGCTACAAGGTGTACCTGATCGACGAAGTTCACATGTTGTCGAACCACTCGTTCAACGCACTTTTGAAAACGCTCGAAGAACCGCCGCCGCATGTGAAATTCCTGCTGGCCACCACCGATCCGCAGAAGCTCCCGGTCACCGTGCTGTCGCGCTGCCTGCAGTTCAGCTTGAAGCGCCTGTCGGCGAACCTGATCGCGGAACGGTTGCAGTTCATTGCCGCGGCGGAGAAGCTCGACTACGAACCCGCGGCGTTCGCGCTGCTCGCACGGGCCGCTGAAGGCAGCATGCGCGATGCCTTGAGTCTGCTCGACCAGTTGATCGCGTTCGGCGGCGGCGCGCTCTCCGAAGCGAACACGCGCTCCATGTTGGGGACCATCGATCGCAGCCATGTGCTCAAGATCGTCGAGGCTTTGTCGATCGAGGATGGGCCTGCACTCCTCGCGCAAGTACGCGAACTCGATCGCGACGCTCCGGACTATGACCGCGCGCTGGTCGACCTGGCGGCGCTCCTGCAGCGCATCGCGATCGCACAGGTCGTCCCCGCGGCGACGCAGCCGGATGAGGAATTCGATGCACCGACGCTCACCCGCCTAGGCCGCGCGATGGCGGCGGAGGACGTGCAGCTCTATTACCAGATTGCGCTCGACGGCCGGCGCGATTTGCCCATGGCCCCGGACCCCAGGCTCGGTTTCGAGATGACCTTGCTGCGGATGCTGGCATTTCGTCCCGATACCGCGGCGCAGGCGGGAGCGCCGGCGCGCACGGCGCCGGTGCCCGCGCCGGCAACTGCGGCGCCAACTGCGGCGCCACCTGCGGCGCCAACTGCGGCGCCAACTGCGGCGGCAGCAACTCCGGCGGCGGTGATCGCGCCGTCGGCGTCCGCGGCTAGGGTGCCCGCGGCGGGCGCGCCTTCGATGGACATCGACGCCCGCACGTGGCCCGCCGTCGTCGAGGCCGCGAACTTGAGCGGCATGGTGCGCCAATTCGCGCTCAACTGCGTGCCGGCCTCCTTCGAGAACGACGTGCTCAGCTTGCGGCTCGATCAGGCGGTGGCGGAGCGCCGCGCGCGCCCCATCGAGGACAAACTGCTGCAGGGCTTGTCCAAGTATCTGGGCCGCGACATTCGCATTGTTTTCGACGTCGCCGATGGCGCGCTCGCCACGCCGGCGCGGCAGCGCGCCGTGGCGGAACAGGACAGGGTGTCGCGGGCCGCGGCCTCCTTCGAGCAGGATCCCGCCGTCAAAGGCTTGCGCGAGCGCTTCGGCGCCGAAGTGGATGCCGCTTCGGTGAAACCAACGAATTAGCGAGGAGTAATCAACCATGATGAAGGGCGGACTGGGAAATCTCATGCGCCAGGCGCAACAGATGCAGGAGACCATGCAAAAGGCTCAGGCGGAGCTCGCGGATCTCGAAGTGACCGGGGAGTCCGGGGCCGGCATGGTGAAGGTCGTCATGAACGGGCGCCATGAAGCGAAAAAAGTGACCATCGAGCCGAAACTGGTCGGCGAGGATTTAGGTTTGCTGGAAGACCTGCTGGTCGCGGCTGTCAACGATGCGGTTCGAAAAATTGCCGCGCGCAGCCAGGAGAAATATGCCGGACTCATGTCGGGGATGAATCTGCCGCCCGGCATGAAGCTGCCGTTTTGAACGCTGTCCGATGAAGTACACGCCCACGCTCGCGCGCTTGATCGATGCGCTGCGCTGTCTGCCCGGCGTCGGCCCGAAGTCGGCGCAGCGCATGGCGTTCTATTTGTTGGAGCGCGATCGTGACGGCGGCCGGGCGCTCTCTCAGGCGTTGACCGAAGCGCTGTCGCAGGTCGGACATTGCCAACGCTGCCGCATGCTCACCGAGAGCGAGCTGTGCGCGATTTGCGCCTCCACCCAGCGCGATGCCGCGCAGCTCTGCGTCGTCGAATCGCCCGCGGATGTGGTCGCGATCGAGCAATCGGGCGGCTTTCGCGGCCGCTACTTCGTGCTCATGGGACATTTGTCGCCGCTCGATGGCATCGGACCGGCCGAGCTCGGATTGGATGAGTTCGAGCGGCTGCTCGGCGACGGCGAAGTGCGCGAGGTGATTCTCGCCACCAATCCGACCGTGGAGGGCGAGGCGACGGCGCACTACCTCGGGGAGCTGGCGCTGCGCCTCGGGCTCAAGGCGTCGCGCATTGCGCACGGAGTGCCCGTCGGTGGGGAGCTCGAGTACGTCGACGGCGGCACGTTGGCGCACGCGCTGGCCGGCCGCACCCGCGTCGGCTGAGGCTCGAAGCTCAGGGCGCGAGCTTCTCGTACAGACGGCAGAGCCGCCGGTAGCTTTCGTAGCGGCGCGTCGCAATGCGTTGAGTGAGCACGGCGGTGCGCACGGCGCAGCCGGGCTCTTCCATGTGACGGCAATCCTTGAAGCGGCAGGAGTGGGCGAGCTCATGAATCTCGACGAAGCCGCGCTCGGCCGAGCGCACGATGCTCGCGGGCGGAGCGAAATCTCGCACCCCCGGCGCATCGACGATGGCGGCATCCCCCGCCTCCAGCCCCAGGCGGTAGCGGCGAGCCGTGGTTGTGGTGTGCCGCCCCTCCTCGTCGCGCGTCAATTCGGCGGTCTGCGCCGCCGCAGCGGGCACCAGCACATTGACGATGGAGGACTTGCCGACGCCCGATTGCCCGACGAACAGCGTCACGCTGTCCTTGAGCGCCAGCGCCAACTCCGGAATTCCGGCGCCCGTCAGCGATGCCACTTCGTGGCAGGGCAGGCCCAAGGCCCGATAGATGGCCAATTCAGCTTGGAGCGGCGCGGTGCCGAGGTCCGACTTGTTGACGATCAGCAGCGCCGCGATGTCCTTGAGGTGGGCGCCCGCCCAGTAGCGGTCGACCAGGAACCAGTCCGGGGCAGGTTCCGGCGCCACCACGACGGCCAATCGGTCGATGTTCGCGGCCACGGGTTCGGCGCGCCCGCGCGCATCGATGCGTTCGACCAAGTTGCGGCGCGGTTCGATCGATTCAACCGTGGGGCCGTGCGCCGATTGCTGGGTCGCCCACGTGACCCGGTCGCCGCAGACGATGCGCTGCTTGCGTCCCTTGAGTGCGCAGTGCAGGGTGGCCGCACCCGCCTGCACCAGCACGCCGCGGCCGTAGCTCGCGAGCACGACGCCGCTGCCGTGAGTTACCATGGGGCTTGGGCCGCTCAAAGGCACGATGAAATCTCCCGATAATCTGATTTGGATCGATCTTGAGATGACCGGTTTGCAGCCGGACACCGATCTCATCATCGAAATCGCCACGATCGTAACCGACAATCAGCTGTCGGTGCTCGCCGAAGGCCCGGTGTTCGCAGTGCGGCAGAGCGAAGCGGCGCTCGCCGGTATGGATGACTGGAACCGCAAGCAGCACGGCGGATCGGGCTTGACCGCCCGCGTGCTAGCGAGCCGCGTCGATGCCGCCGCCGCCGAACGCGAAACCCTCGCGTTCCTCGAATCCTGGGTCGAACGCGGCCGCTCGCCGATGTGCGGCAACAGCATTTGCCAGGATCGGCGCTTCCTCGCGCGCTACATGCCGGTGCTCGAGCGTTTCTTTCACTACCGCAATCTCGACGTCAGCACGCTCAAGGAACTGGCGCAGCGCTGGGCGCCGCAGGTCGCGCAGGCGTTTCAAAAAAGCTCGACGCACCTGGCCCTGGACGATGTGCGCGAATCGATACGCGAGCTCAAATACTACCGCGAGCGGCTGTTGCGGCCGTTTCCTTGAGCGCGAGCCGGGTGGCGCCGCGGGCCGTGGGCCGCGGACTGTGGTCCGCCAGGCAGCCCCTTCACGCCGGCCGGTCGCCCGCGAGAAACATCCAGGTTTCGACCACCGTGTCCGGATTCAAGGACAGGCTGTCGATTCCCTGATCGACCAGCCAGCGCGCGAGCTCCGGGTGGTCGGAGGGGCCCTGGCCGCAGATCCCCACGTACTTGCCGCGCGCCTTGCAGGCTTTGATCGCCATCGACATCAGCGCCTTGACGGCATCGTCGCGCTCGTCGAACAATTTCGCGACCACGCCGGAATCGCGGTCTAGCCCCAGCGCAAGCTGGGTCATGTCGTTCGAGCCGATCGACATGCCGTCGAAATATTCGAGATAGCGGTCCGCGAGCACCGCATTGGTCGGCAATTCGCACATCATGATGTGCTTAAGCCCATTGTCGCCGCGTTTGAGTCCGTTGTCGGCGAGCAGCTGGGTCACCGTTTTCGCCTCGAGCAGCGTGCGCACGAAGGGCACCATCACTTGGACATTGGTGAGGCCCATCTCATCGCGCACGCGCTTCAAGGCGCGGCATTCGAGTTCAAAGCACGGCCTGAAGACCTTGTCGATATAACGCGCCGCGCCGCGGAAGCCGAGCATCGGATTCTCCTCGTGCGGCTCGTAGTTCTTGCCGCCGATCAAATTCGCGTATTCGTTCGACTTGAAGTCCGAAAGGCGCACGATGACGGGCTCGGGCGCAAACGCGGCGGCGATCTGCGCGATCCCTTCGGTCAATTTGTCCACATAGAAACTCACCGGATCGGCATAGCCGGCGATTTGCTGCGCAATGGCCTCTTTCAATTCGGGACTCTGCTTGTCGAATTCCAAGAGCGCGCGCGGATGCACGCCGATCATGCGATTGATGATGAATTCGAGGCGCGCGAGGCCGACTCCCTTGTGAGGAATGCCGGCGAAATCGAATGCCCGGTCCGGATTGCCGATGTTCATCATGATCTTGACCGGAATCGCGGGCAGCGAATCGAGCTCGATGTTGCGCTGGTCGAATTCGAGCATGCCGTCGTACACATGCCCGGTGTCGCCTTCGGCGCAGGATACGGTGACCGCTTGATTCTCGCGGATCGCGCTGGTGGCGGTGACGCAGCCGACCACGGCGGGGATGCCGAGTTCGCGCGCAATGATGGCGGCGTGGCAGGTGCGGCCGCCTCGATTCGTGACGATCGCGGCGGCGCGCTTCATCACCGGCTCCCAATCGGGGTCTGTCATGTCGGCGACCAGCACGTCGCCCGCCCGCACTCGCGACATTTCCTTGACGTCTCTGATGATGCGCGCGTGGCCGGCGCCGATGCGCTGGCCGATACTGCGGCCGCTCACCAGCAGGGTCGAGCGGGCCTTCAACGTGAAGCGCTGGATGGAGCGGCCGGCACGGCTCTGCACCGTTTCCGGCCGGGCCTGCAGGATATACAGCTTGCCGGTGGCGCCGTCCTTGCCCCACTCGATGTCCATCGGCGTACCGTAGTGCTCCTCGATGATCAGCGCCTGCTTGGCAAGGGCAATGACGTCCGCCTCCTCGAGAGAGAACCGCTGCCGGTCCTTCGGCGCGACATCGACGGTGCTAACGCGCTCCGCCGCGCCGGGCGCGGCGTAGATCATTTTGATGGCCTTCTGCCCGAGATTCTTGCGCAGCACGCAGCGCCGTCCGGCGCGCAGCCCGGGCTTGTAGACGTAGAACTCATCCGGATTGACCGCGCCCTGCACGACGGTTTCGCCGAGACCATAGGCCGAGGTGATGAACACCACGTCGCGGAAGCCCGAGTCCGTGTCGAGCGTGAACATGACTCCCGCCGCCCCCAGGTCGCTGCGCACCATGTGCTGCACGCCGACCGAAAGGGCCACCGCGTTGTGATCGAAGTTGCTGTGCACGCGATACGCGATGGCGCGGTCATTGAACAGCGAGGCGTACACCTCGTGCATGCAGCTGAGCAGGTGCTCCTCGCCGCGCACGTTCAGGAAGGTCTCTTGCTGGCCGGCGAAGGAGGCTTCCGGCAGATCCTCGGCGGTCGCCGAGGAGCGCACCGCAACCGCGAACTCGGGGCCGTGGCCCATTTTGCGCCATGAGTCGAGAACCTCGTCGTGCAGTCGCGCCGGGAAAGGGGTGGCGAGCATCCAGCCGCGCAGCTGCTTGCCGATGACGGCGAGTCTCTCCACGTCGTCCACATCGAGCGAGGCGAGGGCGGCGCGGATGCGCTCATCAAGCCCGTCCTGGGCCAGGAAATCCCGATAGGCATGCGAGGTGGTTGCGAATCCGCCGGGCACCGACACCCCCAAGCTCGCCAGTCCCGATATCATTTCGCCGATCGAGGCGTTTTTGCCGCCGACCAGCTCGACATCCTTGTTCTTCAGCTTTTCAAACGGAATGATGTAGGGCTTCATGACTGATTGCTTGTCCGACGATTCGTTAAGTGAAACACTTCCGCGACCAGGACGCGCCGACATATGGAACTACCGTGACCAAACGAACCGTGTTTTTTGTTTCCGACCAAACAGGCATCACCGCAGAGACCATGGGTCATAGTCTGATGACGCAGTTTGACGGGATAGAATTCCGCCAGGTGACTGTGCCATTTATCTCCACCGTTGACAAGGCAATCGAAGCGGTGCGCAAGATCGATCTGGTCGGCAAGCATGAAGGCGTGCGGCCGATCGTGTTCAGCACTCTGGTTCAGGAAGATGTGCGCAACGTAGTCCGCGGCAGCAGCGGTTTCTTTCTGGACTTTTTCGATCCTTTCCTAGCACCGCTCGAGAACGAACTCAAGACGCAATCCTCCCATTTGATGAGTAGGACGCATCGCAATGCCGACACTCACTCCTATGCCACGCGCATCGACGCCACCAATTTCGCGCTCGCCAACGATGACGGCTCGATAGTGCGCGACTACGAACGCGCCGATGTCATACTGGTCGGCGTGTCGCGCTCGGGCAAGACACCCACGTGTCTGTATTTGGCGATGCAGTATGGGATCTTCGCCGCCAATTATCCGCTCACCGAAGATGATTTGGAATCGCGCAAGCTGCCGCGCGGTCTGGAGCTGCATACGCGCAAGCTCTTCGGCTTGACAATCAAGCCCGATCGTCTGCAGCAGATCCGCAACGAGCGCCGCCCCGATAGCCGCTATTCCTCGCCGCGTCAAGTCGCATTCGAAGTGCGTGCGGCGGAATCACTGTTCGAACGCCACGGCATTCCCGTCATCGACGCCACCGAGTGCTCCATCGAAGAAATTTCGAGCAGAATTCTCGACCGCACGGGCATCGAAAGGCGCTTGCGTCCCTGACAAATTGCCTCTGCATGGTATAGTCGAAGCATGATCGCGGATCAGTGGTGCAAAACATCATGGCGGGCGCAGCCCGGCAGCTTCGTCAGCTTGATGACGCTGTACGAAAGCAATTTTGTCCGGCTGGGCTGGCTGGTGAGCGACCTGCGCGCGATCGAGCGCTGCTGCGTATCCTCGGTGGGCTCAGACTGTGATCTCTATCTCACACCGCTGGAGCTGTGCCGCTACACAAGTGTGTTTCGCCTCACGTATGAGTTCAATGTCGAGGGCGCACGCATCCGCGATCCTGACCTGGAAGTGTGCGTGTATCACGATGCGCGGCTCGCCGAAGTGCGCAGTTTTCGCGGCTTCCAGCGGCACCCGCAACTGGCGCAAATGCAGTCTGGACTCAAGCGTGAACTGGATCAGCGCTGGACTCGTAACATGATGTTAAATAAATGGTTGGAATACTGTGTCGAGCGGGGCCATCACTTTTAGCGGGTAAAAACCCGTGGTGTCCCGCAGGCCGAATCGCGAGGCGGGACTTTTGATCGATAAGCTGAGTTTTCTCAAGGTCGGCGCGGAGGGGGGCAATATCAGTCCCGACGAAGAGCGGCTCATGCAGCTCTTCCAGAATCGTGCTGGCCTGAAAAAGGCTTACGCCGACCTGCAGGATGAATTTCACTTGCTGCGCGATCGCTTGAAGCAGCAAGAGGGCGCGACCATCCGGGTGCAGGAGCAATTGGACGGGCTCGGCGATTTGCTCGCCGACCCGCGCACCGCCTACGGCGCTCTGGTGTTCTTTCAGCTGCGCGGCTTATGGAAGGTCTGTCATCAGCAGCTTTCCGGATTCGCCGTCGAGCTGACGCGCCAGCAGGAGGTTCGCGAAACGGCGAAGCATAAGACCGAGCGCGAAGCGGCCAAGGCGGAACGCCTCGCGGATGTGGACCAGCGCCTGCAGGCGGCGGCGAGCGATGCCGATCTGCAGCGCGAGCACTTCGCCGCCGCACAAGGTGAACTGCAGCGCTTGACCGCGTTCTGGCATTACTTCGCGCGCCGCAGGCGCCAGAAATCGCTGGAAGCTTTGCGCCAGCAGGTGGTGCTCGCCGATGCGGCGGTCGGCGATCTGCACGCCGAGCGCAGCGCCATCAGCAACGAATCGCTGGAGGATTTTCCCGGCTTGTCGCTCGGCGCGCGGCGCAGCATCAACCTCGCCATCATCAGCTACGCGGAGTCGCTGTGCGAGAATGTGGACGAATATGGGCTTGCGGCGCGCGCCAAGGAGGCCGTGGCGCGGCGCGTTCACGAAATGAGCTTCGGCACGCGCGCGGATTGCGAGGGCTACATGCAGCGCGTGCAGAAGGCGCAGGCGGCGGTCGCCAACCACAAGCAGATCACCGCCGGCGTCAGGGTCAAATTGGAGAGGCTGCGCGCCACCTGCGAATATCGAAATACCGCCGATACCGTGCCGACCGCCGACTCGCTCGCAGCCGCGACCGCAGCGGCACCTGCGACCGCGGTGGCACCTGCGAAGGCCGGCGCGCCGCCGAGCTTCAATGTGCTGGCCGAGGACTACTGGGACCTCTACAACCTGCTGCTGCGCTAGAGCCGCCGCGCGCGGCCCACTGGCCGCTTCAGTGAGTGTCGTTGCGCCGCGCCTGCGTCGGACCGACCTTATGCACCGACGCCACCGCGAGATCCGCCGCGATTTGCGTGGTCTCATCGAGTAAAATGCCTGCGGCGGCATCGTCCTTGATTTCCTCCAGCGACTTGACCGGCGCGACATCGTGCGCCGCCCGCCAGGCGTTCTCGCGCGCCAGCCGCTCGCTTTCCTGACGCTTGCGCTCCGCCTCGCGGGTCTTCAAGTTGAGCGACAGCGTTTTCTGGTTGCGCATCGCATCGAGAGCGGCAATATCGTCGTGCAGATAGCGGAAATCAGCGCTCTCGCCCGTGCGTTCGTCGTGCAATTTTTGCAAGGTAGCCGCAATCGGCTTAAGGTCGCCTTCCACCTTGAAGCTGGCCGGTTCGATGTGATCCCACGGCAAGGCGCGATCGCGGGTGCTTTCGCCCACTTCGTTGGCATCGATGAGCGAGGGCAGGGCGATGTCCGGCGTCACGCCCCGATCCTGCGTGCTTTCGCCGGTGATCCTGTAGTACTTGCCGATGGTGACGTTCAACTGGCCAAGTTCGGGCTTGCGGCCGAAAATCGTGTAGTTGAGCGGATGGGCGTTTTGCACGGTGCCCTTGCCGTAGGTTTGCTGGCCGACGATGAGGCCGCGGCCGTAATCCTGAATGGCGCCGGCAAAGATCTCGGAGGCCGATGCGCTGAACCGATCCACCAGCACGATCAAGGGTCCGCCGTAGAAAATCGCCGGATCCGGATCGTCGTCGACCTCGATACGTCCGGTCGTGTCGCGCAATTGCACCACCGGTCCCCGGTCGATAAAGAGGCCGGTCAATGACTCGGCCTCCGGCAGATAACCGCCGCCGTTGGCGCGCAAATCCATGATCAAGACCTCGGCGCCGTCCTTGCGCAGCTCGCCGATGAGGCGCTGCACGTCGCGGGTGGTGCTGCGGAAGTCCTTGGCGCCGGCGCGGCTGGCGTCGTAGTCCTGATAGAAGCTCGGCACCGTAATGATGCCGACCTTGACGTCGCGGCCGTTGCGCTGCACGGTGCGCATCGCCTTATGCGAGGCCTGCGCCTCGAGCGACACGCGGTTGCGGGTGAATTCGACCACTTTCTGCGCCGATCCCGGCGCGGCCCCCGCGGGCAAGAGCTGCAGGCGCACCAGCGTGCCGCCGGGTCCGCGTATTTTTTGCACCACGTCGTCGAGGCGCCAGCCGATCACGTCGGTCAGCTCCCCGGCCTTGCCCTCACCGACCGCGGTGATGCGGTCGTTGGCGGTGAGCTTGCCGCTGACCGCGGCGGGGCCGCCCGCGATCACGTCGATCACCGTGACATAGTCGTCGGTCAAGGCGAGCGAGGCGCCGATGCCCTCGTAGCTCAAGCTCATCTGAATGTTGTATTCCTCGGAGTTGCGCGCCGAGAAGTAGTTCGAGTGCGGGTCCAACGACAACACGAAGGCATTCATGAACGCCTCGAATACGTCATCCGGCTTGCTCTGATCCATGCGCTTGGCCACGTGTTCGTAGCGCTTGCGCAGAATGTCCGCGGCCTCCGGCCACTGCTTGCCGGCGGTGATCAGCGACAACACATCGTTCTTGACGCGTTTGCGCCACAGCTCGTTCATCTCCACGCTGTTGGCCGGCCACGGCTCCTTTTCCCGATCGAAGGAGAAGGATTCATCGACATCGAAATCCGGCTTCTTGGCCAAGAGTTCGACCGCGTAGTTCATGCGTTCGCGGCTGCGCTGCTGGAAACGCCGGAAAATGGCGAACGCCGGTTCGACATCGCCCGCCTTGATGGCATCATCGAGTTCGTAGCGATAGCGCTCGAATTCGGCGATGTCGCTGGCATAGAAATAGCTGCGCCCGCCGTCGATGGCGTCAAGATAGCGATCGAGTATCAGGCTCGACAGCCGGTCATCGAGCGGGGCGCGCCGGTAATGCTCCCGCGCGACGATATCGCTGACGCGGCGCGCGACGTAGTTCTCCTGCTCCGTGGGTGCGAGCACGGCGCTCGCAAGCGGTGCGGCGGCGGGCGGAGTCATGGCCGCGCCGAGCAATGCCGCGAGGCCGACCGCGCTCGCGCAGACGGCAATCGCTGTAATCCAGCGCGAACGATTGGCCCAAGGCCTATTAGTCATCACCGTACCGGTTCTCCTGTAAACTGCGTAGCCCGAATAGTCCCAAGGCTAGACGAGCCCATGTCGCAAGCCAAGTGTATACGAGCCTGAAGATATGCGTCCGTTCACGGTTTTGATCGGAATCGTCCTGGGCTCGGCCGCATCGATCACTTTCGGCCTGAGCGCCGTCTTGATCGTTTTCTGCATCCTGGCCGGCCGACACCCGGATCTGTGGCGAGAACTGCCCCGGCTTGGATTGAGTTTGCTGGCATTCGGAGTGTTGACCGCGGCCAGCGCCAGTAGTTTCCTCGGCCAGGCTAAAGCGCGGCCCTGGCGCGGCTGGGCGCATGCGGCCACCCTCGCGAGCCTGTGCGCGGTGGTCCTGATCTACTGGCCGCGCCGCGCCTAAAGCCGTTGGGAGAACTCATCATCATGCGAACCCCGAGTCTGCGCACGCTCATGGCCGGTTGCCTCGCAGCATTGCTGGGGTCCTGCGCGGGGCAAAAGGCGCCGCCGCCATCCACGGACATCGATGAGGTGGGCTTCAGGGATGACGTCCGGGTGTTGGCTTCCGATGACTTCGAGGGCCGCAGACCCGGAACGCCGGGCGAGGAGAAAACGATCGCGTTTCTGACCGCGCAATTCCGCAAGTTGGGATTGAAGCCCGGCAACGGCGAGAGTTTCGTGCAGCAGGTGCCGTTGGTGGAAATTCGCGCGGAAGACGACGCCGCGCTGACGATCGCCGGGCACGGCGCCGTGCGTCCGCTCCATTATGGCAAGGAGATGGTCATTTGGACCAAGCGCGCCGTTGCGCAGTCGCTGCTCGAGCAGAGTGAGCTCGTGTTCGTCGGCTACGGCGTCGTTGCGCCCGAATATGAGTGGAACGACTACGCCAACCTCGATGTTCACGGCAAGACGGTGCTCATCCTCGATAGCGATCCCGGCTATGGCAGCAAGGATCCCAAGGTATTCAAGGGCGACGCGATGAGCGCCTACGGGCGTTGGAACTACAAATTCGAGGAAGCCGCCCGGCAGGGCGCCGCCGGCGTACTGCTGATTCACGACAGCGCGGCGGCAGGCTACGGCTGGAATGTCGTGGCGAACAGTTGGAGCGGGCCGCAGCTCGAGCGGGCGGCGGCCGACGACAACGCGGGACGAGCGGCCATCGAGGGTTGGGTCAGCGGCGAGGCGGGGCGGGCGCTGTTCAGTCAGGCCGCATTGGACTACGACGCCCTCTGCGCCGCGGCCGCCCGGCGCGGCTTCCGGGCGGTCGACATGGGCGTCAAAGTCGATGCCCGGATCCGCAATTCCATTCGCCGATTCAATTCCGCCAATGTCGTTGCGGTATTGCCGGGCGGCTCGCGCAAGCATGACTACATTTTGTACACGGCGCATTGGGATCATTTGGGCCGCGGTCCCGGCGGCGCGATTTTCCACGGCGCGGTCGACAACGCGAGTGGGGTGGCGGGGCTCCTCATGCTCGCCCAATCCTTCAGCCGCACCAAGCCGCCGCCCGACCGGTCGATCGCGTTCATCGCGTTCACGGGCGAGGAATCCGGGCTCTTGGGCTCCGAGTTCTATGTCGAGAACCCGCTGTTCCCGCTGCGCCGGACGGTCGGGGTGCTCAATCTTGACGGCCTGCACATCGGCGGGCGGACTCGCGACGTGATGGTGTACGGTTTCGGCAATTCGGAACTGGAGGAGTACGTGCGCGGCGCGGCGCTCTTGCAAGGCCGGGTGCTGAGCCCGGAGGCAAACCCCGAGCAGGGTCTTTATTATCGCTCCGATCAGTTCAGTTTCGCCGAGCACGGCGTGCCGGCACTATATGTCAAGGCGGGCATCGATGACTCGGCCCGCGGGCCGGCGTGGGGCCGCACGCAGCTCGATGACTACCGGGCGCACCGCTATCGTCAGCCGAGCGACGGCTACTCGGAGGACTGGGACGTGTGGGGCGCGGTGGAGGATTTGACGCTGTATTATTCGATCGGCGACCGGCTGGCGCGCAACCGGCGCTTCCCGCGTTGGTACCCGAACAGCGAATTCAGCGCAAACCACGGCAGCGATCGCGACGCCGCGGATGAATAGCCTGCGAGCCCGCGCAGGCGCGCAGGCGCTAGCGCTTGCCGACCCGTGCCCAGTTCTTCTTTCGGTCGAAGCTGCCCGACGAGTTGTACGGATCGAAACCGCGAGTGTCGTTCGCGGCTTTCGGCTGCGATTCCGCCAATGCTAGCGCCTTTGCGGCGGCCGCTTGGGCGTTTCGCACCTTCATTTCGCGCACGCCGAAGCTGAACTTCGCGTCCTTATCTTGCACAGATTTGTCTTCGTTCGACATCGCTCTTCCCTCTTCTCTCGAAACACCGTGCTCTCACTGCCATCTTATGATTCTTAGAAATGGCTTGAATTGAGATGTTCCCAAATCGCGACAAACCGTGGTCTGTCAAATTGCAAAACTGTGACGAGCTTCAAATCACAGGTGACTTAATGCCGGCGCCGCATGACTTAATCTGCCGGAAAATCACGCGCTGCTGGAGGCCTTTGCGATGGCGCTCGCGAGCGCGCTCGGCAGCTGCCGATCGAAAGGCACCGTGCGATTGCGGCCGCGCAACTTCGCGGTGTAGAGCGCTTGATCGGCCGCCTTGATGAAATCGGCGACATTGGCAAACGAAATCTGCGTACCGTGCGTTGCGCAGCCTATTGAAATGGTGACCTTGGCGCTGTCGGAGCCGACCACGTGGCCGGTGGTCTGGAATGCCGTGACAATGCGCTCGCAAATGCTGCGCGCGGTATCGGCGTCGGTGGCCGGCAGCACCACGACGAATTCCTCGCCGCCGTAGCGGGCGATGATGTCGGTTTCGCGCGTGTTGCCGCGCAGAATCCGCGCCGTCGCCTGCAGGATCCGGTCGCCCGCCTGGTGTCCGAACTTGTCGTTGATGTTCTTGAAGTTGTCGAGATCCGCGAAGGCGACGCTCAATGGCCATTTGTGGCGGGTCGAATGCTCGAACTCGCGCGCCAACACCTGATCGAGATAGGCGCGGTTGTACACGCCGGTCATGACGTCGCGGCGCGTTTCCTCTTCGAGTTCGAGCGCACGCGAGTTGGAGATCTCGGCCACTGCGCGCAACGTATTGATCTCGCGCAGCGCATGCAAGTTGCGCAGCATCAGCGCCTCACGGGCTTGCTCGAGAATCAGCTCGGGGTGCTGCGCGGACAAAGGATCGGACTCGAAAATGGCCTCCGTCTCCGGCAGCATCGCACCCATCGTTCCCAGCACTTGCCCGAAGGCCATCTTGTCCATCCCGAGGCTGCGCTCGGCAGAGAGCGCCGTTTCCGCGAAGTGCCGATGCTGCGGCTCGCGCAGGAACAGATCGGCCACGGGACCCGACAGGGCAACGCAGCGGTCGAAGATCTGAGTGGGATCGGTGCTGACGCTCAAGTCGAGCGAGTGGCTGTGCTCGATCGCCCGATGCAGCCGCAGAGGTAAATTCCAGGTGCGCATCAGCCAGCCGCCGACTTCGGCATGATCGACTTGCAAGCGCTTCTTCTCGAGCGCGGCGAGGGCGGTGTGGTCCTTCTGGATGGCTTCGCTGCCACGATAAAGGTCGGGCACCGCCTTGTCCAACGCCAGCATCCCGACATCCTGCAGCAGCGCCGCGAGGAAAATTTCCTCGGCCATCGCCTGATGCATCGCGTCGGCAAGCGCCCGGGCCGCGGTCGCGGCGACCAGCGCCCGCCGCCAATAAAAAGGATAGCTGATGCCGTTGGCCTTGCCGGTGCGCAACGATTTCACCAGCGAGAAGCTCAACGCGAGCGTCAGCGTGGAATTGAGTCCAAGCACGACCAGTGCCTGGCGCAGGTTCTCACTTTTGCGCCGCTGCGCGTAGAGCGGGGAATTGGCGATACGCAGGACCTTGGTGGACAGCGCGGAGTCCATGCTCAGAGCCTTCGCGACCTTGCCCATCTCGATATCCGGATCCTGGGCGAGCTCAATGATGTGGGTCGCCACGCCGGGCGGGGAAGGAAAACTCACTAACGAGCGAAGATGGGCTTCGATCTCGGGATTCACGCGCAGCACCCCAGAATTCAATATTGGATCTCGATCCGCTATTCCGGGTTAGCGTCCGCGCGGTAGATAACTTAAGCCGCGTTTTAAGGGTTTGTCCTAAAGAGGGGCTCGGGCGTCCGCCATGCGGTTCAGGCCAGCTTGGCGCTGGCACGCCACCAGAGCTGCAGGGCCCTGAAAATCAAATATAGGCCGTAGGGACCTAAAAGCACGATCCAGGAGGCTATGGAACCTGTGGTCAGGCCGTGATAGATGCTCTCGAAGGTGCGCCGCAGGGTGGCGCCCTCATAGCGTCCCAGCAGAGAGGAACCGGCATAGAAAATGAGTACCGGCATTAGTGTGAAGCCGATCACGAGCGCAATGGCCGTGAGCCATAGCTCCCCGGACCAGCCGCGTTTGAGACCGAGCCGCTTGAAAATTCGCGAAAATCTCATACGCCGATATTGTAACGAAACGCGTCGTGGCCCGCCCATCGCTGTAGAATACCGGCAATGAAATCCTGGACTCCGCAGGCGCTCTACAACGCCAAGCCGTGGGCGTTCATCATCATCGGCGCGGTGTTGGTGGTCGCCATGATGCTGTGGTCGCTGTCGGCCGGATTCTGGACCGTTTGGCGCGGGTTCTTGTTGTTCGCCGGCGTGGTATTCGCGATCGTCGGCGGCGCCACCCTGCAAATGCGGCAGGACTATCGCGCACGCAGCAAGTGGCGGCGCGAGACGCCTCCCTAGGAACCTCCTAGTGCGCACTGCCGTCATCGGCGCGGGATATTTGGGCCGATTCCACGCACAGAAATATTTGAGCCTGCCTAATTCAGAGCTCGTGGGTGTTGCTGATCCGTCGGCGGCGGTGCGTGCGGCATTGGCGGCGGAGTTGGCGGTGCACACATATGCGGATCACCGCGAATTATTGAATCGCGTCGATGCCGTCAGCATCGTGACGCCGACGCAGCTGCACTACGCGATCGCCAAGGAATTTCTCGAGGCAGGGGCGCACGTCCTGGTCGAGAAGCCGATGACCGTCACGGTGGCGGAGGGCGAGGGTCTGATCGAGGCGGCGCGCCGCGCGAATCGCATCCTGCAGGTGGGCCACCTCGAGCGGTTCAACGCCGCGGTCCAGGCCGTGCAGCCGATTCTCGGCGTGCCGCGATTCATCGAATCCGCGCGGCTCGCACCCTTCAAGCACCGCGGCACCGAGGTGGACGTGGTGCTCGATCTGATGATTCACGATATTGACCTGATCCTGAGCATCGTGCGTTCGCCGGTGGTGGGGATCGACGCCATCGGCAGCAGCGTGTTCTCCAAGGAGATCGACATCGCCAATGCGCGCTTGCGCTTTGCAAACGGCTGCGTGGCGAACGCCACCGCGAGCCGCGTCAGCTTGAAGACCGAGCGCCGCCTGCGGCTATTCCAAGACGACGCCTACGTCTCGGTGGATCTGCATCAAAAGATTCTGACCGTGATCCGCAAAGTGGCGGGAATGGGTGCGGACGGGATGCCTCAGGTCGACATCCAGGAGACCAGCTACGATCAGGGCGATGCGCTCAAAGCCGAAATCGAAGCATTTCTGGAGGCTGCCGCGACCGGCCGGCCGCCGCTGGTATCCGGCGAGGATGGCTTGAACGCGCTGCGCACTGCCGTCAATATCGCGGAGCAAGTGGCGAGTTCCAGGGCCGGGTTTTCGGCCGCAAGCGCTTAACGAGTGGGCGGCGCGGCGGCCGGGCTCGAGGCGGGGCCTGCCGCCGGGCTTGCCGCGGGACTCGCGGCGGCGCCGGGTGCGAGCGTGACCTTGTCGACGAAGTAGCGGGTGTCGGCGAAGCAGGCGGTCGGTACGCCGGGATGTTCGGTGTAGTGCAGCTGCACGCGCTCACCGACGAGCTTGTCGAGCTGCGCTCCCACTGCCGGGTCGCGCACGCTGAAAGTCCATATCTGCGGCGATACGCCGGCGACCACATATTGAGCGAGTTCGCCCTCCCTGGTCTTGCAAACCCAGCCGCGGCGCGAAAATTTCTGCAGCACGCCGGCGCGTTCTCCGTCCGAATAGTCCCAAGCGAGTGTGAGCCAGGTCCACAGGCCCACGCCGATGGCCGCGACGAACAATAAAATGAGAATCCAACGCGCGGCGCGCCCGGCGGTGCCGCGCCGGCGGGAGGAATTCGGAACTTCAATCCGCGTCATGACTGCGGAGCCTATCATGCGGCGAACCGCGGGCGCCTCAGATCTAGCTTCGGGTAAGACGTGTGAAGCCGTCGGCGCTCCAGTCCTCGCTGCCCACGCCGTGGTGAACGAAGAACAGTCCCTCGGGATCGTATTGGGTCTTGACGGCCCGCAGCCGCGAATAGTTCTCTCCCCAATAGGCGTTCTGCCAGGAGCGGTTGAAATAATTACTCTCCGATACATAGGAACCCGCGTGCGGAACGATCTTGCGAAGCTCCGCCGCTGCGCGATCGATGTCGCGGGCGTTTTTGTGTGCCGCGTCCAGATCCATCGCGGGACGCGCAAGGCCCGCATAGGCGGGCCGCTCCCCATCGGCAATGATGGCGAGCGAAAAAGCATCGAGCACCGCGGGATTGGTGGCGGTCAATCGCGTCGCGGCCAGTGCCTCGGGCGGCGCCCCCGCAAGCCCCTTGTTGATATGCAACTCCACCAACCTATACCGGCTCGCTGCGAACAGCGCGCCGGCAAGATGCGCCTGCCGGTCTTCCTCGAGAAGCGACGCAGGCAGCCACAGCGAATCAAAGCCGTGAAGGAAGGCGCCGACCTGATCCTGGTCGCCTTGCCACCAGCCATGATATTGAGGCGCGCCGTCGCGCGCATCGCGGATCAACGCGGGTCTGCCATTGACGTTCCACCAACCCCGCGATTCCCGGACGCCGCAGCGCAGCGGCGACACCACGGCGAAATCCTGGGCCGCTGCAGCGACCCAATCGAAGAAGGGTTGCCACACGCCGCCTGCCTGCCCATTGTCGAGGCCCTGACTCACCATCGAGATCTCGAATGTGTTGTCCGGCCCGAACTTGACCTGTTCGCCCCAATGCGGATTGAACAGATTTTTGTGATAAAAACCGATGAAGCGCTCGATCAGCCGCGCGAATGCCGCGTCCGACTGTGCTTTGATTTTCCCTGCGGCAAAGCCAAAAAAACTCGGAAGATCATGCGTGCGCAGGGTGAGCCGGGTGACGACTCCAAAGGTGCCGCCGCCGCCACCCTTGATCGCCCAGAAGAGGTCCGGATCCGTGCAGGCATTGACGATGCGCACCTGACCGTCGGCGGTCACGATCTCGGCCTCGAGCAGCCCCGCCGCCGCGGTACCGAAGCCCTTGGAAAAAGAGCCGAACCCGCCGCTTTGCACGAGCCCCGCGACGCCCACCGTCGTGCAGCCGCCGCCTTGGACGTAGCGGGCGCCCTCCGTCGTCACGGCGTTATAGAGATCCATCCACACCGCACCTGATTCGGCGCTGACAGCTGGAACGGGGGCCGTGCGGGCTTCGCAACCCTTGCTCACGAATGCATCGTGCAGCGTCACCTTGTTCATCGCGCGGGTCCAAATGAGCAGCGAATCCGGCGCATTGGAGGTGCCGAGATAGCTGTGGCCGCCGCCCTTGACGACCAGCCTCAGATTGTTTTTCCGGGCGAAGACCACGGCCGAGGCCACATCGGCCGCATGCCGCGCCTTGACCGCATAGGCGCTCGGCGCGGGTGACCAGGCATCCAGCCACCCCGACACCTCGGTGCCCGCGGGCTGATCGCCGATCCAGAAGGGGTTGCGAAGATTCTTGTGCGCGTCGAGGCAGTCCGCGCCATTCGGGTCGGTCCCGCATGATGCGAACAGGGAGTGCACTTGGGAGAGATTGCCCCCAACCGCGTCATTGAGCTTTGCCCAACTCGCCGTCGCCGGCCAGGACGGATCCGCGGGCCGCACGCGCCGTGTCGCCCGCGTGGCGACTGCGTTTGCGGCCTTCGATGGAGCCAGCAGCGCCGCAAAGCCACCGGAGAGAAGCGACAGCAGGGCGGCCGAGCGCAGCAGATTTCTTCTTTTCATTGGTCAACCTATCCCGCACAACCAGAGACGCTGAGGATCGTATCCGAAATCCAAGCTTGCTGTTTCTTAGCGAATACGTCGGTTTCAGAGCTTGACCGAATGGCCGGCGAGAGCCATATAAAACAGATTGGCGCCCCTGTTTCCAGCCCGACACAATGAAGGCGGACTTCGCGGGACCCAGTCGAAATCGCCTCCAAGATTGCCCCCGATCGTGAAGTTGAGACGTCAGGCCAATTCATTGTTGTTCGAGAGTGTTAGTGCAGAGATCAAAGCCCCGAAGAAGCGCCGTTCCGATTTCCGCGCTGCTCGCATCACGCGCGGCTATTACGAGTGCCTCATTGATCGGCTGAAAGCCTTTGCTGCTCCCGGTGGTGCCACGGTTGTGTGTAGGTTCTATCGCCAATCTGGCTGCGTGTTCGAGAATTCCGCAGCAAATCGCATTTAGCTGCAGTTGTTTGTGGGATTTAGCACCGACACCCCGAACCAACGCGCGCGTCATTTCCGTCCATTCATTGGACTTGGGCTGGGGTACTTCAAATCGATACGCATTAAGGGCCGCGAGCACAGTCTTCCCACAATCTTCGGCTGATGCATCGCACGCAAGCTTGAAGTATGGATCACAAGCGACATAGAACCCTGCAGGCGTGCGCCCGTGGCTATGGATAACGATCTTATCCAGAGATTTATACGCTGATGCAGTCCGGAATGGCTGGGCATTCGTCATGGTTGGCAATCGCTCATCGAAAACAAGGCGCCAAGTGTTGGCCTACCTGCTTTGTCACCTGGAGGCTCGCGAAGGAGTTTGGTCTGTCGAACTGTCGCAAAAAGCGCCGCTTTTCCGAATTCCCGCCGGATGGCATGTACCGTTCTGGCTTCTGATTACTTCCTTGAGCCGATACTTTCAGACACGCGCGCCGCAGTTCTAGCCCAGCGGCGGCAGCCTCTTGAGCGGATTGGCCTGATGAGTAGGGAAACATTCGTTGACGATGGGATCCTACGATTTCCTCCAATACACACTTATCTCGTCAATTCTTTTGATCGGATCTGCAATGCCATGGGTGGCCCGGAAGTCATTGATTGCCCGTTCGCATTGCGGAAGGGCGTCATAGTCATCAACGATTATGAATCCGCCGCTCGCTACCTTTGGATAGAGAGGAACTAAGGCATCCATAGTCGATTCGTACAAGTCGCCATCAAGGCGAAGCACGGCCAACGTCCGTATTGGGGCTTTTGCGAGCGTATCCTTGAACCAGCCTTCCAAGAAAACCGTTTGTTCATCAAGTAGACCGTACCGTTGGAAAAGCTCACGGACCTCTTGAACTCCGACCGAAAGCACGGGGAAGAATTTCGCGCTAAAATCAAAACCCGCATCCTCCGGATGAGTCGGCGGCGGGACCCCTTGGAACGAGTCTGCGGCCCAAACGCGTCGGTTCGTAACGCCATAGGCTGCGAGGACGCCGCGCATGAATACGGTCGCGCCACCGCGCCAGATTCCGGTCTCGATGAGATCTCCGGGTATTCCCGACTTGATGACTTCTTCAATACAGTATTGAATGTTATCGAGTCGCTTCCGTCCAATCATAGTGTGTGCCAACTCCGTATAATTGCGAAGTTCGGGCATCGGTGCCCAAGACCCGTCCGGATTTCCCCTTTTTAAGACCGTCGTAGCACCATCCTGTTTGTGTTGATAGAGCCTGGCCTTCAAGTCCGGATCAGGGCGATAGATAGTTTCGAATGTCAATTCCAGATTATTCAAGATGCGCGCCAGCGTCTGCACGATTCTCGTTTCATTTTCGATGTACAACTCGTTCAGAAGCGAGCTCTTGAGCGTCTCGATGTAGAGTCTCGGTAAGAGGGGCGGGGGGTTGAAGACCATATCAGTGCATCCCAACTGTTGCTGCCAAACGATGCAGGGCACGGGGCGCTACACCTAGCAAAAGTAACATTGGCGTTGGGTTTGGCGAGAACCGCACGATACAATCCATAATCTCGATCACTGGTGCCTCCTTGCGCACGGACTTTCGAGCCACTGCTAGTCAAACACGTCCGCCACGCCACCATCCAGGTATTGGTCTACGCAAGCAGAAGATTCGACACCGCATTCTAAGCACGGAAAGTCTACTTGGCGACCCCAGTGACTGCATCTCACCAGGAGACTCAACCTCACCGCGCCGCTGGCGACCCTCCTACCTCAGCGGAAAGCACTGGCGCGGCCACGTGGCATGCGGTTGAACGGGCCTGCGCCGAAGAAGGCAGCGCCTTCGAGTTCGAGGCTGAGGAGATCGAGTTGGAGGCTGAGGAGGACGATGATGCGCAAGTCCATGACTGAGTTGAAAGAGGAAATGCGGGCCGTGGCACGGGGTGAACGGCGGGCCTCCCCGCTTCCGGCAGCACCCCTGCTCGCTGCCTTATCGCGAGAAGCGCTAGAGCTCTTGGGCGTATTGCTGCGTGAACACCCTGCGAACGTGACTGAATTGGTGACACTCACCGGCCGGGCGCAGTCGAACATTTCGCGCTCGCTGCAGCTGCTCGCAAAACATAGGCTGATTCGGCTGGTGCGCGAGGGGCGCGAAATCCGCCCGGAGGCTATTGCCAAGACTGTGAGCGTAGATCTCGTATCGGGCACTTATGAGACGACTCCCATCTCAAAAGTGGCGGCGGGCTGAGGGGTCGGTCGGTAGTTTGCGGTCGTTGGCCACCGGCGGCTATCTGCTGATGGTTTGAACCCCTGTACTTGGCAGCTATGTCGAGGTCGACATTCCGTCTCCCTGACTCGACGAGAGCCTACGATCATGAAGGACAACTACAATTTTTCCAAAGGTACGCGTAGTAAGCGGTATCGGAAGACGCCATCATGCGTTTGCCCGAGGCGATCGCCGACCTCAAACGCGAAGCGCGCGCCAACGGTTTGACTGATGCCGAAATCGATTCCGAGCTCGAGGCTTGGCGGAAAGAGGCAAAGCCATGAACGCCCATTTTCTGGCCGTGAACGATCCGGAGACCCTCGGCGGCGAGCCCGTATTCCGCGGTTCCTATGAGAACCAATAAACCGCCCAAGGAGAGACACACTTGAAATTATCCATCGTGTTCGCGTGCTTTTTGTGGTCTTTATCGGCGTCCACGATTGCCGATGACACGGAATCCAAAATAAGCACCAATGCACCAGTGTCGCGCTTCATGTCAAGCCGGACAAAATGCCTGAGCCAGAAAGAGAGGCTTTCACTGCTTAGGCCGCCTCTGTAAATCGCTGCTGGTTCTTCATTCTACGATGCGCACGGGCCGCAGCTATTCGCCACGCACGCTCGTTCCGAAGTTCTTCGGGTTGTCCTCGATGCCAGGTCACCGGCGTCATGTAGCCTAAAGTCGCATGTAGCCGCTCCTCGTTGTAATGATGCATGAGTTTGGCGATGATCGCCTCGGCTTGCAGATAGTTACTTCCGTAGGCATCGTCGCTCTCGGCCCGCACGGTGCCATTGAAGAAGTGCGGTTGGATCTCGGTGGCGGCGTGATCTTGAACATTGCGCGCGGCTGATGTTCTTCGCTGAAGCGCAGATTCGTGTGCACCTTTATGGGCAGCCGACGGATATGCGCAAATCATACGACGGACTGCAGGCGCTCGCGCGCCATGCGATGGGGCATGATCCGCTCGATGGCGCGCTGTACATTTTCGTCAATCGCCGCGGCTCATCAGAGCTCACCGAAGTGAGTGCGCTGAGCGCCGGGGAGCTTGCCGTCGTCGTGCGTTCGCAGGCTGAGAAGATCGCAGCGCTCGAGCATCAGCTCGAGTGGTTTCGCCGGCAGCTCTTTGGACAGAAGAGCGAGCGCTTCGCCCCCGAACCCGATCCCTCGCAGATGCACCTGGGCGAAGTTTTCCCGGCGCCGACCGCTGATTTGGCGGCGTATCCTGGTGCCAGGGAAGATTACGCTGCCGCGGCTGCACGATCTATTGCAATTGGTGATGGGCTGGACCAACTCGCATCTGCACAGCTTTGAGATCGGCGAGCGGACTTTCGGTATGGATGGCACGGACCTCGAAGAGTTGAACATGTTGAATGAGAAGAAATTCACCCTCGAGGAGGTTCTAGGCGACTCGATTCGTGAATTCAGATATGAATACGATTTCGGCGACAGCTGGCACCATCACATTACAGTCACTCCAATTGCCAAACCGAGGACCGATTGGTCCTATCCGCTCTGCGTCGCCGGCGCGGGAGCGGCGCCGCCCGAGGATGTCGGCGGCGTCGGCGGCTACGAAGAGTTCTTGGCCGCCATCAAAGATCCAAAGCACGAAGAGCACGACAGAATGCTCGAATGGATCGGCGGGGCCTTCGACCCCGCAGGCTTCGATCTGAACGAGATCAACAGAACTCTACGAATCGGTCCCCGACCGTACGGACAATCCGACCCCGATCGCTGACTTCCCATCAGAATACGGAGACGTCCGCAAGCACGCCGCCTGGTTGCCGGTTACGGCGTTGTCGCTCATCGGTCGCTGGCCGCTGCGTGCGCTGGAGAAGACATATCGGCCGCGCCCGGTGAAAGGCTTCAATTCGCGCAGGATTGCGACCGCCTGCGTCAATGGAAATTTGCGTCGCTGCCAGGACCCTAAAATCATAAAAAAACCCGCCTTTTATGCGGGTTTTGTGGAAGTCCTCGGATCTTTTTGGATGTCCTCGGATGACCCAAATGGTGGAGCCGGGGGGAATCGAACCCCCGTCCATAAGTCCTACGCTACAAGATCTACGTACGTAGCCACAGTCTATTGTTCTCACCGCTCACTACCCGACGGGCAGGGAAAGCAAGCAGCCAGCCCGGTAATTTTTCGTTGAACACACCCCAGACACGTGTGCTCCACTATCTGATGAGCGCTACCCCCAAACGGACGCATCAGCACATGCCGTTTAGGGTTCAGCCGAGATTAGGCGGCTAGAGCGTAGTTGTCTTGATTGGCAACTATAAGTTTGCAAATGGTTTTACGAGGAACCTGCACCTCGGTACGCCCCCGTAGTTTCGCAACCCATGTCGAAACCGGTCGGCCCCAAATCGAACACTCAGTTTACGCGCTTCGCGCCCGTGAACCAAATGAGGGTGCCGGCGGCCCGGCGGGAGGTTTGCAGCCGCGGCGCGGCGCGGCGCTTCGCGGCTTAGCGGCGGAAGGCCTTCATGATCCGGCCTTTGTCGCGCTGCCAGTCGCGGTCCTTGTCGGTGGCCCGCTTGTCGTGCTGCTTCTTGCCCTTTGCCAGCCCGATTTCTAGCTTCGCGCGGCCCTCCTTCCAATACAGCTCGAGCGGCACCAGCGTATAGCCGCGCCGCTCCACCGCGCCGATCAAGTGATCGAGCTGGCGACGGTTCAGCAGCAGTTTGCGGGTGCGCGTCGGATCGGTGTCGACGTGCGTCGAAGCCGAATTGAGCGCGCCTATGTGCGCGCCGAAAAGAAAGGCCTCGCCATTTTTCAAGTAAACATACGCTTCGGCGATTTGCGCTTTGCCGGCGCGCATGCTCTTGACCTCCCAGCCCAAAAGAGAGATGCCGGCCTCGAAGCGCTCCTCGATGAAGTAATCGAAGCGCGCTTTGCGATTGACGGCGATCGGCGGCAATTTATCGGGGGTCTTCACGTTGGCCGGAAGTTTACCGATTGTCCGGCGCAGGCGCCTGCGAATCGCCCTTGAACGCGCCCTCGCATTGCCCTCGACGGTGCAAGCGATTCGCCCGTTGTGCGAGAATTCCGGGCGCGGCGTACTGCCGCGCGGGAGTCAACAGCTTGCAGGTCGTGGAACGCAGCGCCATCGTCTCCTTTACGCCTGCCGAGATGTTTGCCTTGGTCGATGATGTCGCTCGCTACCCCGAATTCCTGCCGTGGTGCATCGGCGCCCGCGTTGCCGATTTGTCCGAGACCGAACGGCTTGCCAGCGTCAAGATCGCCCGCGGCGTGCTGCGCGCCGAATTCACCACGCGAAATACCGTGCAAAGAGACGCCGAAATTCTCATGCAGCTCGTCGAAGGCCCCTTTAAACATCTGCAGGGTCTGTGGCGCTTCGATGCCATCAGCGAGCGCGGTTCCCGCGTGCAGTTTCGCGTCGAGTTCGAGTTCAAGAATCCGTTGACCGCCGCGGCATTCAGTTCCGTGTTCCAAGCCGTTTGCGCCACGATCGTCGACGCATTCGTGCTGCGGGCGAAAGAGATCTACCCGAAAAATACCGCCAAGGCGGAGTGAGCATTGACGTCGCCGGCCGAGTCCTTAAGTATTCTCGTCGAAGTGGCCTATGCCGAACCGCGGCACGCCATCGTCAAAGCGTATCGTTTGGCCGCCACGGCGGTCCTAGCCGACGCGCTTGCGGCGGCGGCCGCGGACCCTGATTTCGCCGGCATCGATTTAGCTGGTGCGGCGGCCGGCGTGTTTGGCACGCTCGCCCGTCCCGAGCAGCCGCTCAAGGCGGGCGACCGAGTGGAGATCTATCGGAATCTGGCGGTCGATCCCAAGGCCGCACGCCGCGCCCGCGCCAAGCAGGCCCGCCGCAAAACTTAATCGGACGGCGCCGCCTCGGCCCCGTAAATTCGGCGCGCCAGCGCCTAATAAGTCCGGCCGTTCTTGATCTGCGCCGCCGAGGCGTCCTGAGCCGCGGCCTGGGCCGCCGTGGGCTTATCCAGCCGTGCCACTTTCTCACCGTCGAAGTACACGGTGACCCTGCGCGAGTCGATGTGGCGCGTGCGCCCCTTTCTCAGGTAATAAATGTAGTCCCAGCGCTCCTTGTTGAAGCTGTCCGCGACCATGGGAGTGCCCAAGAGGTAACGCACCTGGCTGCGCGTCATTCCCGGCTTCACTTGCTCGACCGCCGCCTGATCCAAGAAATTGCCTTGCTGTATGTTGATGCGGTAAACGCAGCCGGAAGCGAGAAGGCCCAGGCCCACGGTCATCAGCAAAGGTCGGAATATTTTCGTCAAAGTGGTGCGCAGCCCTCAAATGATTGATAATCAGGCCCGTATCATACCGGATGCCACAGCATGCCGCAGCGCCTCCATCCCCCGCCGACCACCGAAAGCAATGACCTGCGCAATGCGGGACTCAAAGTCACGCTGCCGCGCCTGAAAATCCTGGACATTCTCGCCGACGGCTCGGCCCGTCACATGAGTGCCGAGGACATTTACAAGAAGCTGCTGGTGTCCAATGAGGATATCGGTTTAGCCACGGTGTATCGCGTCCTGACCCAATTCGAAGCCGCCGGTCTTGTCACCCGCCATCATTTCGAGGGCGGGATGGCGGTGTTCGAACTCAATCAGGGCGCGCATCACGATCACATCGTCTGTGTTGACTGCGGCAAGGTGGAAGAGTTCATGGATGGCGCCATCGAAGAGCGGCAGCAGGCGGTGGCGAAGCGTTTGGGCTTCGAGATCAGCGATCACGCGCTCATTTTGTACGGACATTGCCGCAAGACGAATTGTCCGAATCAGAAGCGCTCGAACATCGCGCGCTAGCCGGCTTGCTCAGCGCCGCGCCGCGGGCGCGCGCCTCTTCTTCACGGGTTCCACGGCCGCCGACCGCGCCAGCATGTCGCGCGCGTGGGCGCGCGCCTGTTCCGTGATGTCGATGCCGCCCAGCATGCGTGCGATTTCATCAACGCGCTCCGCGCCGGACAGTGTCTTGACCGCGGTGCGCGTGATGTTCCCGACGCTCTGCTTGGTCACCCGGAACTGGCTGTGGGCCTGCGCGGCGACCTGAGCCAGATGCGTGACGATGAGTACCTGCGCGCGCTCGCCGAGCGCCCGCAGCTGCCGGCCGACGATCTCCGCAACGGCGCCGCCGATTCCCGAGTCGACCTCGTCGAATACCCGGCACAGGGCCCCGCTGTTGGCCGCCGCGGCCACCTGCACCGCAAGACTGATGCGCGACAGCTCGCCCCCGGAGGCCACCTTCGCGAGACTTTTCAGCGGCTGTCCCGGGTTGGCGCTTACCAGGAACTCCACCTCGTCGCGGCCGTGGGGGCCGAATTGCTCCTCGCTCGGCTCGACGCTTACCGCAAAACGCCCGCCGCCCATGCCAAGCGCCTGCATGAGTTCGGTGATCTGGCCGCTCAAGGACTCGGCGGCGGATTTTCGCGCCTGCGTCAGGCGTGCCGCCGCCGCGCCGTAATCGTGCGCCAGCACCCCGAGCTGCCGTTCCAGATCCGCCAGGCTCGACTCGGCATTCGTGAGCGCCCGCACTTCTTCCTCCGTGCGCAGCAATTGCGCTGGCAGTTCGAGCACGTTTTGCCGGTGCTTGCGCGCCAGCGACTCGAGAGCGGCGGCATGGCGTTCGATTTGCTCCTGGCGCGCCGGGTCGATGTCGAGCGCATCGAGATAGTGCCGCAGCCCTTCCGCCGCCTCGCGGGCAATGATGGTCGCCTCCGACAGAAGTTCCGCCGCCTTGGCGAGTTCCGGGTCCCCGTCGGCCGCCGAACGCAGTGCCGCCGCCGCCTTGCCCAATAAATCGTGCGCGCTGGCCTCGTCGTCCTCGTAGACCGCGTCGAGCGCGGTGCGTGCCGCCGCCGCCAACCGGCCGCGGCCTGCGATGCGCTTCTGCTCCACGAACAGCTCTTCGATCGCGGCCACCGTAGGCACCTCGGCCTTGAGCTCCGCCAGTTGATAGCGCAACAGGTCAAGACGCGCCTCGCGGTTCAGGGCGGCGGACTTGAGTGAATCATAATCGCGCCGGCACGCGCGATAGCGCTCGTAGATATCCGCCAACGTCGCGGTGAGAGATGCATCGGCGAGGTGCTCATCGAGCAGCTCACGCTGTGCGCTGCGTTTCACCAAATGCTGGAATTCCTGCTGCCCGTGGATTTCGATGAGAAATTCGGCGAACTCGCGCAGCGCCTGAATCGGCACCAATTGCCCGTTGACGTAGGCGCGCGAGCGCCCGTCCGCGCCGACGACCCGGCGTACGATGACTTCGCCGTCGTGTTCCACCGCCTGAGCTTCCAGCCAGCGCAGGGCGCCCGGGGACAGCCCGCTAAAACTCGCGGCCACTTCGGCGCGCTCCGCGCCGTGGCGCACGATATCCCCGGCGCCGCGGCCGCCGGCGATGAGCAGCAGAGCGTCCACCACGATGGATTTGCCGGCGCCGGTTTCGCCGGTCAGGGCGGTCAACCCCACGCCAAACTCGAGTTCCGCCTGATCGACGATGACGAGATCGCGCAGTTGAAGATGCGTGAGCATCCGCGATCAATCGCTCATGCCGCTGCCGTGACCGCCACGGCCCCAGTGCAGCTTCGAGCGCAATAGGCGGTAATAGTCATAGCCCGGTGGGTGCAGCAGCGTGATCTCTACACCGGCGGCCTCCACGTAAAGATCATCTCCCTGCTCGAGGTCGCCCAAGGCGCTGCCGTCGCACGTAACCTGGGCGCGCGAATCCGGGCGCTCCGACAGGCGCAGCTGAATCTTGCTGCCGGCACGCACCACGATCGGCCGGTCGCTTAAAGTGTGCGGAGAAATGGGCGCCAGCACCCAGACATCGAGGTTCGGTTCGACGATGGGACCGCCGCAGGACAGGGCGTAGGCCGTCGAGCCCGTCGCCGTCGCGATGACAATGCCGTCGCCCCCATGGGAGTTGACGAAACGTCCATTGATCCAGGTTTCAAAGTCCATGGTGCGGCCCGTTTCCCGCTTGTTGACCACCACATCGTTGAGCGCCAGCGCTCCCACAGGCTGCGCCCCGCGCCGTTCCAGCCGCGCAGCCAGGAGTGAGCGCCGATCCTCGGTGTAGCGCCCGGTGAGGACCGTATCGACGTCCTCCAGCATGGAATCGGGGCTGACGTCGGTCAGGAACCCCAAGCGCCCGCGGTTGATGCCGAGCAGCGGCACCGCGTGGCCGGCCACCAGGCGTGCTGCGTAGAGGAGCGTGCCGTCCCCGCCGATGGCGATGACGAGATCGGCGCGCGTCGCGAAGGAGTGCTCCGGACAGGGCTCGACGCTGTCCGGCGGAAAAACCAGGCCGACATCGGGGTCGATCAGAGCGCGCCGGCCGCGCGCGTGAAAATGACCCGCGAGGCTCAACATGCACTCGGCAACGCGCAAATCCTTGGCATTGCCGACGAGGGCGATGGAATTGAAGGACTGGGGCATAGGCGTACCCCAAAGTAGCATGATCGCATTCCGCCGGTCACCCATCGAAATTCGGGCGTTGTGACCCATTCGCTGGACTTGACTTGGGTTCTACCCGCTAGGTAGCTTCAAACATGTTATATGGTCCGTACTATGACAGAAGGTGCCGAGGAGTCCCTAGGCGAGCGCGCGCAGCTGCTCCTCAAAGCGCTGATTGAGAATTATATTCGCGACGGGCAGCCGGTCGGATCGCGCACCTTATCGCGCGATTCGGGTTTGAGCCTCTCGTCGGCGACCATTCGCAATGTCATGGCGGACCTCGAGGACTTGGGATTCGTCGCCTCGCCCCATACCTCGGCGGGCCGCATTCCCACCGACAAGGGCTACCGTTTCTTCGTCGATACCCTGCTCAAGTTGAAGCCCTTGCATCATGAGGAGATCGAGGACATCGAACGGCGCTTGCGCAGCGACGCCTCGAACGGCCGGTCGTTGGTCCAGACCGTGTCGCAGATGCTCTCGAGCGTCACGCATATGGCCGGTTTGGTGACGCTGCCGAATCCGATCTACATCGCCCTGTCGCAGATCGAGTTCATCGGACTGTCCGAGAATCGCGCCCTTGCCATCATGGTCATGAACAACCGCGAGGTGCAGAACCGGGTGGTGCAGCTCGACCGCTATTATTCGGGGGAGGAGCTGCGGCGGGCGGCCAATTACTTGAATGAGGCGTTTTCCGGGCACTCGCTGCCGGATGTCCGGGCGATGCTGCTCAGGCAGCTGCAGGAGACGCGGGAGCACATGGATCAGCTCATGCAGGACGCGATCCAGGTCGCCCAGAAGGTCTTCGACAACAAGACCGAGGAGCGGGTGGAATATGTCATAGCCGGGGAGACCAATCTGATGGGTTTCGCCGAGCTGTCGAATGTCGACCGGCTGCGCCGGCTGTTCGAGGCGTTCAACGAGAAGCACGACATTTTGCGGCTGTTGGATAGCTGTTTGCGGGCCGATGGGATCCAGATCTTCATCGGCCATGAATCCGGGTACCGGATCCTCGACGATATCAGCGTGGTCACGGCGCCCTACATGCTCGATAACCAAGTGGTGGGCGTGCTCGGCATCATCGGCCCGACCCGGATGGCTTACGAGCGCGTGATCCCCATTGTCGATGTCACGGCAAAACTGCTCGGCTCGGCCTTGAACGCCCGCAAGTAGCCCCCAAATCCGCGTTCGAGCGGGGCATTTACCCCGCCATTTGTTCGAGGGGCATTGCACGGGTGAATGAAATCAACCAGCCGCTGGGTGAGGATGCCACGGACCTAGGTCTCGGGGCCGGCGAGGGTGCGGCGGCCGGCGCTTTGGCGGCGGCGGAAGCCAAGGCACTGGAGTACCGCAACAGCTATCTGCGGGCGGTGGCGGAAATGGAAAATTTCCGCAAGCGATCGGAGCGGGAAATCGACAATGCCCGCAAGTTCGCCATCGAGCGCTTCGCTCAGGAACTCGTCACGGTGGGCGATGCGCTGGAGGCCGGCATCAAGGCCGGCACGGCTAACCCGGGACCGGCGCTCCTGGCCGGCGCCGAGGCCACCCTGCGCGAGCTGCAGCGCGCCTTCGAGAAGGCCGGCATCAAAGTCATCGACCCGGCCGGACAGCCCTTTGATCCGGAGTGGCACGAGGCCATGGTGGCGCAGGAGAGCCGCGACCAGCCTCCCAATACGGTGTTATCGGTGATTCAGAAAGGCTACTCCCTGAACGGCAGGCTGCTGCGGCCCGCCCGTGTCATCGTCAGCAAAGCAGCCGCGGAATCCAATTGAAATTGCTGCATAACCCCCAAGGTAGCGGCTACTGGTTCGAATTTTAGAGGGTTTTAACTATGGGTAAGATTATAGGCATCGATCTCGGCACCACCAATTCCTGCGTCGCAATCATGGAAGGCGGCAAGCCGAAGGTCATCGAGAACAGCGAGGGCGACCGGACGACGCCGTCGATCGTTGCCTTCACGAAGGACGGCGAAGTGTTGGTGGGTCAGTCCGCCAAACGCCAGGCCGTCACCAATCCTGCGAACACGGTTGCGGCGGTGAAGCGCCTGATCGGACGCAAATTCACCGATGACGTGGTCAAGAAAGACGTCAGCATGGTGTCCTACAAGATCGTCAAGGCCGATAACGGCGATGCCTGGGTCGAAGTGCAGGGCAAGAAGATGGCACCCCCCGAGGTCTCCGCGCGCGTTCTCATGAAAATGAAGAAAACCGCCGAGGACTATCTGGGCGAGACGGTCACCGAGGCGGTGATCACGGTACCCGCCTATTTCAACGACTCCCAGCGCCAAGCGACCAAGGACGCGGGCCGGATCGCGGGCTTGAACGTCAAGCGCATCATCAATGAGCCGACCGCGGCGGCGCTCGCCTATGGCCTCGACAAGGACGGGGGCGATCGCAAGATTGCCGTGTACGACTTGGGCGGCGGCACCTTCGACATCTCCGTCATCGAAATCGCCGAAGTGGACGGTGAGCGCCAATTCGAAGTGCTGTCGACCAACGGCGATACGTTTTTGGGCGGCGAGGACTTCGATCTTCGCGTCATCAATTACCTCGCCGATGAGTTCAAGAAGGAAAGCGGCATCGATGTGCGCAAGGATCCTCTCGCGATGCAGCGCCTGAAGGAAGCCTCCGAGCGGGCGAAGATCGAGCTCTCATCGAGCGAGCAGACGGAAATCAATCTGCCGTACATCACGGCCGATGCGGCCGGCCCCAAGCATCTCAATATGAAGCTGACTCGCGCAAAATTGGAGTCGCTGGTCGAGGAGCTGGTGCAGAAGACGATCGAGCCCTGCCGTATCGCCTTGAAAGATGCCGGCCTGTCCATGAAGGACGTCGGCGAAGTCATCCTGGTCGGCGGCCAGACGCGCATGCCGCTGGTGCAAAGAACCGTGAAGGATCTGTTCGGCCGCGAGCCGCGCAAGGACGTGAACCCCGATGAGGCGGTGGCCGTCGGCGCCGCGATCCAAGGCGGCGTGCTCTCGGGCGACGTGAAGGACGTGCTGCTGCTCGACGTGACGCCGTTGTCGCTGGGGATCGAGACCCTGGGCGGCATCATGACCAAAGTGATCGAAAAGAACACGACGATTCCGACCAAGGCCGCGCAGACCTTTTCGACCGCGGACGACAATCAGACCGGCGTGACCATCCATGTGCTGCAGGGCGAACGCGATCGCTCCAGCGACAACAAGTCTTTGGGGCGGTTCGATCTGACGGATATCCCGCCCGCGCCGCGCGGTATGCCGCAAATCGAAGTCGCCTTCGACATCGATGCGAACGGAATATTGAACGTGTCGGCCAAGGACGTGAAGACCGGCAAGGAACAGCGCATCGTGATCAAGGCGTCGAGCGGCCTGTCTGAGGCGGAGATCAAGCGAATGGTCTCCGATGCCGAGGCGCATGCGGAAGAGGACAAGAAGTTCCGTGAGCTGGTCGGCGCGCGCAACAAAGCCGACGCGACGGTGCACAGCGTTGAGAAGGCGCTGGCGGACGGCGGCGGGAAGATTTCCGACGACGAGAAGAAAGCGGCCACCGAATCGATTGCCGCGGTCAAGGCGGCGATGAGCGGCGATGACCGGGAAGAGATCGAACGCAAGACGCAGGCGCTCGAGCAGGCTTCCACCGCCCTGCTGCAGAAAATGTATGAGCAGCAGTCGGCCGGCGGTGCGCAGGGCCCGCAAGGGTCCGCGGCCCCCGACCGGGATGCCAAGAAAGACGACGTGCTCGATGCGGAGTTCGAAGAGGTCAAGGAAAGCGATCGCAAGAAAGCCTAAGGCGCCGATCGCCGTGGCATAGTGGGTCTTATTGAACCGCCGGCGCGCAGGTACCGGCGGTTCGTTTTTATGGGCGTTGCGGGTGAGCAATGGCGAAGCAGGATTACTACAAACTCCTCGATCTGCCGAGAAGCGCGACGGAGGCCGACATCAAGAAGGCCTATCGGCGCCTGGCCATGAAATTTCATCCGGATAGGAATCCCGACGATCCGGAGGCCGAGCACAAATTCAAAGAGGCCAAAGAGGCCTACGAAGTATTGACCGACTCCCAGAAGCGCGCCGTATACGATCAGTTCGGCCATGCCGGCCTCGAAGGCGGCCGCGGCGGCGGATTCTCGAGCAGCGAGGCGTTCGGCGACATTTTCGGCGAAATGTTCGGCGATATCTTTTCCGGCGGACAGCGCGGGCGCACGCAGGTTTTTCGCGGCGCCGATCTTCGCTATGAGCTCGAATTGGACCTTGAGAAGGCTGTCTTCGGCACCGACACCGAGATCAGGATCCCCTCGCTCGCCGAATGCCAAACCTGCAAGGGTTCGGGAGCCGCCAAGGGCTCGACACCCAAGACCTGCGATACCTGCCACGGCCAGGGCCAGGTCCGCGTGCAGCAATCCATTTTCACCATCCAGCAGCCTTGCCCGCGCTGCAAGGGCCGCGGCAAGATCATCAGCAATCCCTGCGATACCTGCTACGGCCAGGGGCGGGTGCGGCAGGAGAAAAAGCTCGCGGTCAACGTGCCGGCCGGCGTCGATACGGGCGACCGGATCCGCTTGAACGGCGAGGGCGAGGCAGGGCGCAACGGCGGTCCCGCCGGCGACCTCTATGTCGAGATCCGCGTGCGCGATCACGCCATCTTTGAGCGGGAAGGGTCCCATCTGTCCTGCGAGGTGCCGATCAGCTTCACCACCGCGGCGCTCGGCGGCTCGGTGGAGGTTCCGACGCTCGACGGCGAGGTGGTGTTGAAGATTCCCGGCGAGACGCAGTCGGGCCGCGTATTTCGCGTGCGCGAGAAGGGCGTCCGCCCGGTGCGCGGCGGGGCGGCGGGCGACCTCTTCTGCCGCGTGGTGATTGAGACTCCGGTGAGCTTGAGCTCCGATCAAAAGGAGCTGTTGAAAAAGTTCGAGGCATCGCTGCAGCAGGGCAGTCACCAGCCGCGCGAGCAATCGTTCTTCGCGGGCGTGAAGAAGTTCTTCACCGGCGCCGTGGACTAGTGGGAACAGGCTCCGTGTCCGGCCTCGCGGTCTTCGGCATCACCGGACGCATGGGCCAGTCGATCGTGCGGGCCTTGCGGGAGGAGTCGCCGCCGGCCTCCGCGCTGCGCCTGAGCGGCGCGCTCGCCTCATCCACGAGCGCGAGCCTAGGCCGGGACGCGGCGCTCGAGGGCACCCCCACTCAGGTGAGAATCACCGCGGATCCTGCCGTGGCGCTCGAGTCCGCGGCGGTGGCGGTCGACTTCAGTCTGCCGCAATGCCTGGCCGCCCATGCGCGTGCCTGCGTCGCGGCGCGCGTGCCCCTGCTGATCGGCACCACGGGCTTCGATGCTGCATCGCGCGCGCTGCTCGAGGCGGCCGCCCAGAGCATTCCGATTCTGATCGCGCCGAATACCAGTGTCGGCGTCGCGGTCTTAAAGCAGATGCTGGCGCCGGTGACCGCTGCCTTAGGTCCCGGCTACGATGTGGAAATCAGCGAGGCCCATCATCGGACCAAGCGCGATGCGCCCTCGGGCACAGCGCTCGCCTTGGGCGAAGCGGTGGCCGAGGCGCGCGGCGAAACCCTGGCCCACGTCGCCGTGTTCGATCGGCACGGCAGCTTGGCACCGCGCAAGCCCGGCAGCATCGGCTTTGCCGTGGTGCGCGCCGGCGACATCGTCGGGGAGCACACCGTGACCTTTGCCGCCGCCGGCGAGCGCATCGAGATGACCCACCGCGCCACCGACCGGATCACGTTCGCGCGCGGCGCTCTGCGGGCGGCTGAATGGCTGATCGGCCGGCCGGCCGCCCTGTACGGTATGCAGCATGTGCTCGGGCTTTGAAGAGGCATGGACAGTTATCCCCATGATCGTTAATATTCGCGCCCGGTAATTGACCGCAATCAAACCCACGAAGCGGGAGGACGTTCTTGACGAGCGCCTCCCGCTTTGCGCATCTGCGGAACGCGCCTTGAGCGCAAAGCGAGGAACCGGAGTGTCGACACCTGCAGTGCTAGCTCTCGAAGATGGCACCGTGTTCCGAGGCGTCTCAGTAGGCGCAAAAGGCAACACGACGGGTGAAGTGGTTTTCAATACGGCGATGACGGGGTATCAGGAAATCCTGACCGACCCTTCGTACTGCCGGCAAATCGTCACTCTCACGTATCCGCATATCGGCAACACCGGCACGACTCCCGAGGACCTCGAGTCGGGCGCGGTGTACGCCGCGGGCCTCGTCATCCGCGATTTGCCGCTGCTGCACTCGAATTGGCGCGCCACCGAATCGCTGGGCAGTTTCCTGTTGCGCTGTAAGGTGGTCGCGATCGCGGACATCGACACACGCAAGCTCACGCGGGTGTTGCGCGAAAAAGGCGCCCAATCGGGCTGCATCATGACCGGCGATAGCATCGATGAGACTGCGGCGGTGCGTGCCGCCAAAAAGTTTCCCGGACTGAAGGGTATGGACCTCGCCAAGGCGGTGTCCACCAAGAAGATCTATCAGTGGAACGATGGAGTCATCTGGAAGTCGACGGCGAAGCCGCCGCGGCCGCAGAGCCGCCTGCATGTCGTGGCTTATGACTACGGGATCAAGCGCAATATCTTGCGGATCCTCGCCGAGCATGGCTGCCGAATGACGGTAGTGCCAGCTCAAACGTCGGCAGATCAAGTACTTGCAATGAATCCTGATGGTATTTTCTTAAGTAACGGTCCCGGTGATCCGGAACCTTGCGACTACGCGGTCACGGCCATCACGCGCTTCTTGACCACGGACATTCCAGTGTTCGGCATTTGCTTGGGTCATCAGCTCTTGGGGCTCGCGAGCGGCGCGAAGACCGTGAAGATGAAATTCGGGCACCACGGCGCCAATCACCCGGTCTCGGAAATCGACTCGGGCCGGGTGTTGATTTCCTCGCAGAATCACGGCTTCGCGGTCGATGAGAGCACGCTGCCGGAGGTCTTGCGGCCCACGCACCGTTCCTTGTTCGACGGCAGCCTGCAAGGGGTGGCGCGCAGCGATCGGCCGGCGTTTTCCTTTCAGGGCCATCCCGAAGCCAGCCCAGGCCCGCATGATCTGCGCCTGTTGTTCGAGCACTTCATGTACCTGATGGTGAAACGCATTCAGGCGAATTCGCGCGGCCGCAATGCCGTCAAGCAAAAGACCGCGGAAGGCTGAGCCGTGCCGAAAAGAACGGACCTCGACAGCATCCTCATCATCGGTGCCGGACCCATCATCATCGGGCAGGCCTGCGAGTTCGACTATTCTGGAGCTCAGGCCTGCAAGGCGCTGAAAGAAGAGGGTTATCGAGTCGTCCTGGTGAATTCCAATCCGGCCACCATCATGACCGACCCGGAAAGCGCCGACGCCGTCTATATCGAACCCATCAATTGGCGCACCATCGCGCGCATCATCGAAAAAGAGCGGCCGCAGGCCCTCTTGCCGACCATGGGCGGGCAGACGGCGCTCAATACGGCCTTAGATCTCGCGCGCGAGGGCGTGCTCGAGAAATTCAATGTGGAGCTCATCGGCGCCTCGCAGCGCGCCATCGACATGGCGGAAGACCGTGAATTATTCCGCCGCGCGATGGCCGACATCGGGCTCGAGACCGCGCGTGCGCGCATCGCTCACAGCATGGAGGAAGCGCTTGCGGTGCAGGCGGAGATCGGCTTCCCGACCGTGATCCGGCCGTCCTTCACCCTGGGCGGCAGCGGCGGCGGCATCGCCTACAACCGCGAAGAGTTCGAGGAAATCGTGGCGCGCGGACTCGACGCCTCCCCCACCAACGAGGTGCTGCTCGAGGAGTCGGTGCTCGGCTGGAAAGAATACGAAATGGAGGTGGTGAGAGACCGAAACGATAATTGCATTATCGTTTGCTCAATCGAGAATCTCGACCCCATGGGCGTGCATACCGGCGATTCGATTACCGTGGCGCCGGCGCAGACGCTCACGGATCGCGAATATCAGCGCTTGCGCAACGCCTCCATCGCGGTGCTGCGCAAGATCGGCGTCGACACCGGCGGCTCGAACGTGCAGTTCGCCGTGAACCCGGAAGACGGCCGGGTCCTGGTGATCGAAATGAATCCGCGCGTGTCGCGCTCCTCGGCGCTCGCCTCCAAGGCCACCGGGTTTCCCATCGCGAAGATCGCCGCCAAATTGGCGGTGGGCTACACGCTCGATGAACTCAAGAACGAAATCACGGGCGGCGCGACGCCGGCGAGTTTCGAGCCCACCATCGATTATGTGGTCACCAAGATTCCGCGCTTCACCTTCGAGAAATTCCCGGGGGCGAACACCCGCCTCACGACGCAGATGAAATCGGTCGGTGAAGCGATGGCGATCGGGCGTACATTTCAGGAATCGATACAGAAGGCGCTGCGCAGCCTCGAGCTCGGCTACGATGGATTCGACGAGCAGCTGACTCTGCCCTTGACGGACGAGGCCGCCGACAAGCTGTCCTACGAACTTCGCTGGCCCGGACCGGCGCGCATCCTGTACGTTGCCGATGCCTTTCGTGCCGGCTGGAAGCTGCAGCAGATCTTCGACACGACCAAGATCGATCCGTGGTTTCTGGCGCAGATCGAGGACTTGCTGCGGGAGGAGACGCTGTTGCGCGCCGAAGGCTTCGAGAGCTTGGATGCGCCGCGTCTCAGGGCCCTCAAACGCAAGGGCTTTTCCGATGCGCGGATTGCTCATCTTACGTCCCGCGACGAGCCGGCGGTGCGCAGCCGGCGCCGCAAGTTGGGGCTCCACCCGGTCTACAAGCGCGTCGATACCTGCGCCGCCGAATTTGCGACCTCCACCGCGTACCTGTATTCGACCTATGAGGAGGAATGCGAGGCTGCGCCCACGGCGTCGCGCAAGATCATGATCCTGGGCGGGGGACCGAATCGCATCGGTCAGGGCATCGAATTCGATTATTGCTGCGTGCACGCCGCCATGGCGCTGCGCGAGGATGGCTTTGAAACCATCATGGTGAATTGCAATCCGGAGACGGTGTCGACGGATTACGACACCTCCGACCGCCTGTATTTCGAGCCGCTCACCTTCGAAGATGTCATGGAGATCATTGAAAAGGAAAAGCCCGAGGGGGTGATCGTGCAGTACGGCGGCCAGACTCCGCTCAAGCTGTCGCGCGCGCTCGCCGCCGCCGGCGCGCCGATCATCGGGACCACGCCCGACAGCATCGACATCGCCGAGGATCGGGAACGGTTCCAAAAATTGGTGGCGAGCTTGAAGCTCAAGCAGCCGGCCAATGCCACGGCGCGCACCGAGGAGGCGGCCGTGGTGATGGCGCGCGAAGTCGGCTTTCCGCTGATCGTGCGTCCGAGCTACGTGCTCGGCGGGCGCGCCATGGAAGTGGTGTTCAACGAGGACGATCTGCGTCAATACATGATCGATGCCGTGAAAGTCTCGAACGACAGCCCGGTGCTGCTCGACCGCTTTCTCGATTTGGCCATCGAGGTGGACGTCGACGCGGTGAGCGACGGCCAGGACGTGCTGATCGGCGGCATCATGGAGCACATCGAGCAAGCCGGCGTGCATTCCGGAGATTCCGGCTGCTCCCTGCCGCCCAACGGGCTGTCCCAGGAAATCCAAGATGAGCTGCGCGCGCAGACCCGCAAGCTCGCCAAGGCGCTGAATGTCGTCGGCCTGATGAATATCCAGTTTGCCATTCAAAGCGGCGTGATCTACATCCTCGAGGTCAATCCGCGCGCCTCGCGCAGCGTGCCCTTCGTCTCCAAGGCCACTGGTATTCCCTTAGCCAAGGTCGCGGCGCGCGTCATGACCGGTAAGACGCTCGCCTCCCAGGGGCAAACCACCGAGCGCATCCCGCCATATTTCTCGGTCAAGGAGTCGGTGTTTCCGTTCATCAAATTTCCCGAGGCCGATCCCATCTTGGGTCCGGAGATGAAATCCACCGGCGAAGTCATGGGCACCGGTCACACCTTCGGCGAGGCGTACGCCAAGGCCCAGGCCGCTTCCGGAGTGGTCTTGCCCACCCGCGGCCTGTGCTTCATCAGCGTGCGCGACCGCGACAAGCCGGGTGCGGTGCTGCTTGCGCAAATGCTGATCGCGCGCGGCTTCGAGATCGCCGCCACCGGCGGCACGTCGCAGGTGCTGGCCGAGGCGGGTATCGAGTGCCGCCGGGTCAACAAGGTGCGCGAGGGTCGCCCGCACGTGGTCGATATGATAAAAAATGACGAAGTCGCTCTGATTGTCAACACCACCGAGGGTAAGCAGGCGGTGCGCGAATCGCGTTCGATTCGTCGCGAGGCGGTGGCGAGAAGGGTAACCTACTACACCACCGTCGCGGGCGCGCGCGCCACCTGCGATGCGCTGGATCATCTGGGCGACATCGAAGTTAATCGACTGCAGGATTTGCACAAGGAATTGCTGGCGTGAAACGAACTCCCATGACTCTGCGCGGTGCCGAGCGGCTGCGCCAGGAGTTGAAGCAGCTGAAGAGCGAAGCTCGGCCGAACGTCATCAAATCGATCGCCGAGGCGCGGGCGCACGGCGACCTATCGGAAAATGCCGAGTACCACGCCGCGCGGGAGCAGCAAAGCTTCATCGAGGGGCGCATCAACGACATCGAGAACCGCTTGTCGAACGCCGAAGTGATCGATGTCACCCGGTTGAATGCCAGCGGCCGGGTCGTGTTCGGCTCCACGGTGCAGCTCGAGGACCAGGACGGCGGCGCCAAAGTCGTCTATCAACTCGTCGGCGACGACGAGGCGGAGATCAAGCAGGGCCTGTTGTCGGTCTCATCGCCCATCGCGCGCGCGCTGATCGGCAAATCCGAAGGCGATGTGGTCGATGTGACGGCGCCGGGCGGCACCCGTACCTACGAAATCGTGTCGGTCCGCTATGTGTGATCGCCGCCCCGCCGCAGCTCGGGTGTGAAGGGCCTTCTGCGGGCGCTGCGGCTGCTCAAGGTGCTCTGGGCCGGGAGCCTGTGGTCGCTCGCGTGGGTGACGCAGACGCTGTTCGGCGCGCAAAGCGACCGGCATCTCGCGGGCCTGTTGGCGAGCCGGCTTTTCAGCATCGAGACCTATCTCGGCTTGAGTGTGGCGCTGATCGCGCTCTTGTCACCCGCGCGCAGGAAATTTCTGTGGGGCTACGTCGCCGCAGCGCTGCTCGCCGGCAACGAATGGGCTTTGAAGCCCGTGATGGCCATCGCTCGCGCGCAAGGCACCGCCGCGGGCTTGAGCTTCCTCGCCTGGCACGGCGTCTCGATGCTGCTCTACGTGGGCGCGTGCCTGGCGCTCCTGCTAAGCGTCTGGAAGGATGATCTTCGCTAGGCGCTGGCCGCGGCGATAGAAGACGCCCACGTGGCCCACGCGCTGCACCAATTCCGCGGATGTGCGCCGCGCCAATTCATCCAAGGCGGCGTTGCGGGACGTGCGCTCCCCGACCCGAGCGCTCACTTTAACGAGCTCGTGGTCGGTAAGCGCGCGTTCGAGTTCACTGACCACGCCGTCGGTGAGCCCGGCATTGCCGAGCATGACCAGAGGGTGCAGCGGATGCGCGAGCCGGCGCAGGTGTTTCTTTTGCTTCTCCGAAAGCTGCATGGCCGCATTATAGTCAGAACCTTTAAGCCCGCGAGACGCCCTTAAGGGTTCGAACCGACATGCCCAAACGCACCAAGAGCAGCGCTCGCTGGCTTGCCGAACATGCCAGCGACGAGTTCGTCAAGCGCGCGAAAGCGCAGGGCTGGCGCTCGCGCGCGGTGTTCAAGCTGGCCGAGATCCAGGAGCGCGAACGGCTGCTCAAGCCCGGGATTCGCTGCGTCGATTTGGGCGCGGCACCCGGCGGCTGGAGTCAGTATGCCGCGCGCATCTTGGGCGCCACGAGTCGCATCGTGGCGACAGATATTCTGCCCATGGATGCGATTCCGGGGGTAGATTTCGTGCAGGGCGATTTTCGCGACGAGAGCGTTCTTGAGCAGCTGCTGGCCTGCATCGGCGCGGCCAAAGTCGACCTTGTATTGTCCGATATGGCCCCCAACATGGCAGGGATAGATGCTGTGGATCAGCCGCGATCCATGTATTTGGCGGAACTCGCCCTGGAGTTTGCCGATCGGGTATTGGCGCCTGGGGGCGATGCGCTGGTGAAATTATTTCAAGGCGAGGGTTTTGATCAGATCATCCGCCATGCCCGCAGCCGTTATGGGCGTGTTGTGACGAAAAAGCCAAAGGCGTCACGAACGCGCAGTCCTGAGATCTATCTGTTGGCGCGCCAGTTTGGGATGGTGTAAGTTCGACTGGCCTTCGGGGAACGCGCCCATAGGTATTTTGTCGTAATATGTTTACGGCCGTAGGTGAAACTTGAACGATTTGACGAAACAAATTCTCTTGTGGGTCGCGTTGGCCGTCATTCTGCTCGCGATTTTCAGTCAATTCGGGATGCGTACGGGCCAGCCGCAGACCATCATCTACTCGCAGTTCCTCTCCGAAGTGAAGAGCGGCAATGTCGATTCGGTGACGCTCAAAGGTGAGGTCATCGAGGGCAAACGCAAGGACGGCAACCAATTCGTCGTTTTCAACCCTGAGACCAACAACAGCGCGCTGATCGGCTTGCTGAACTCGCAAAACGTCAAATTTGGCGGCGAGCCGCCGAAACAGCAGTCGGTGTTTTTGCAGCTCTTGATCTCCGCCTTCCCGATCCTGATCCTCATCGGCTTTTGGGCTTACTTCATGCGCCAGATGCAGGGAGCCTCCGGCGGCCGGGGCGCCATGTCATTCGGCAAGAGCCGCGCGCGGCTCTTGGGCGAGGACCAGGTCAATATCACCTTCGCCGATGTGGCAGGGGTCGAGGAGGCCAAGCAAGAAGTCGTCGAAATCGTCGATTTCTTGAAAGATCCCGGCAAGTTCCAGAAACTTGGCGGCAAGATCCCGAAAGGTGTGCTCATGGTCGGCTCCCCGGGAACCGGCAAGACCCTGCTCGCCCGGGCCATCGCCGGTGAGGCGAAAGTGCCGTTTTTCACCATTTCGGGCTCGGATTTCGTGGAGATGTTCGTCGGCGTCGGCGCCTCGCGGGTGCGTGACATGTTCGAGCAGGCGAAGAAGCATGCTCCCTGCATCATCTTCATCGATGAAATCGACGCCGTGGGCCGTCACCGCGGTGCCGGCTTGGGCGGCGGCCATGACGAGCGCGAGCAAACGCTGAATCAGCTTTTGGTGGAAATGGATGGTTTCGAGGGCAACGAGGGCATTATCGTCATCGCGGCCACGAATCGGCCCGATGTATTGGACCCGGCGCTGCTCCGGCCGGGCCGTTTCGACCGCCAGGTCGTGGTACCGCTGCCCGACGTGCGCGGCCGGGAGCAGATTCTCAAGGTCCATATGCGCAAGGTGCCGCTCGGCGACAACGTCAAGCCGTCGGTCATCGCGCGCGGTACCCCCGGCTTCTCAGGGGCGGATCTCGCCAACCTGGTGAATGAGGCGGCGCTGTTCGCGGCGCGCGGCAACAAGCGTTCGGTGACCATGGAGGAGTTCGAGCGCGCCAAGGACAAGATCATGATGGGCGCCGAGCGGCGCTCCATGGTCATGACCGAAGAAGAGAAGCGCAATACCGCATATCACGAGTCGGGCCATGCGATCGTCGGCCTCTCCGTCCCGGAACACGATCCGGTCTACAAGGTGACCATCATTCCGCGCGGCCGCGCGCTCGGCGTCACCATGTTCCTGCCGGAAAATGATCGCTACAGCACCAGCAAGCGGCAGCTCGAGAGCCGCATCGCGACGCTGTTCGGCGGGCGCGTGGCCGAGGAATTGGTGTTTGGGCCGGACGCCGTGACGACCGGTGCATCGAATGACATCGAGCGCGCCACCGAGCTTGCCCGCAACATGGTCACTCGCTGGGGATTGTCGGACCGTTTGGGCCCGCAGACCTACAGCGAAGAGTCGGGCGAAGTATTCTTGGGCCGCAGCGTGACGCAGCACAAGCAAGTGTCCGACGTGACCGCGCACGTCATCGATGAGGAAGTGCGCCGCGTAATCGACAGCAACTATCAGCGTGCCTACAAGATCATCCAGAGCAACATGGATAAATTGCAGGCGATGTCCGAGGCCTTGATCAAGTACGAGACGATCGATGAGGAACAGATCAAGGACATCATGGAAGGCCGCGTGCCGCGGCCGCCGCGCGACTGGGACGACACGCCGACGCCGACGCCGCGAGGCCCCACCGCCGAGAAACCAACCGCTCCGCTCGTCAGTCCGGCGGGACAGCACTAGTCCCGTCACCACTGCGTCGCCCGGGTACTACCGTCCCTTTAAGGCTCGGGATGCAGTGGCAATGCCGACATAGAAGCATCGATCTGACGCGGCCGGTCGTCATGGGCATCTTGAATGTCACCCCCGATTCCTTTTCCGATGGCGGCCTCTATGCCGGCGCCGATGCCGCGGTAGAACGCGCCGCGCAAATGGTGGCCGAGGGCGCAACCATCATCGATGTGGGCGGAGAATCCACGCGCCCCGGCGCGGCGGGGGTCGATGCGGACGTCGAAAGCGAGCGGGTCGTGCCGGTGATCGAGCGCATCGCCGCGGCGCATCCGGTAGCCATTTCCATCGACAGCAGCAAGCCCCGCGTGATGGCGGCGGCGGTCGCGGCGGGGGCCTGCATCGTCAACGATGTGCGGGCGCTGCGCGCGCCCGGTGCACGCGAGTGGGCGGCGCAAGCCGGTGTCGGGGTATGCCTCATGCACATGCAAGGCGAGCCCCGTACCATGCAGGAGCGTCCCGAGTATCATGATGCGGTGGCCGAGGTGTGCGACTTCTTGCTGCGCGAGCGCGCGGCCTGCATCAATGCGGGGATCGCACGCGACTCGATCGCGCTCGATCCGGGCTTGGGTTTCGGCAAGGGGCACGAGCACAACTTGGCATTGCTTAAGAATCTGTCGCACATCGCCGCTTTGGGTTCGCCGCTCCTGGTGGGCCTGTCGCGCAAAAGTCTGATTGGCCGCGTGCTCGGCCGCCCGCCGCTCGAGCGATTGCACGGCGGCCTGGGGCTTGCGGCCTGGGCGGTGAGCATGGGCGCCCGGGTGGTGCGTACGCACGACGTCGCTGCGACCCGGGACGCGATCCGCATGGTCGGCGCGGTGATGGAAGGAGCGGTGAATTGACGCAAATCTTCGGCACTGACGGCGTGCGGGGCCGCGTCGGCGAGGCGCCGATGACGGTGGATTTCGCCTTGCGGCTGGCGAGCGCGGCCGCGCGCGTGCTGGCCCCCGACGGCGGCCGCGTGCTGATCGGCAAGGACACGCGCGTCTCGGGGTACATGTTCGAGTCGGCGCTGGAGGCGGGCTTCGTTGCCGCGGGCGTCGATGTGATGCTGATCGGTCCGCTGCCGACCCCGGGCATCGCGTACATGACGCAGCGTCTGAGTTGCAGTTTCGGCGTGGTCATCTCCGCCTCGCACAACCGCTACGAGGACAACGGCATCAAATTCTTCGATGGCACGGGCAGCAAGTTATCCGATGAAATAGAGCGTCAGATCGAGCAGCTGATCGATGGACCGGTGGTAACGCAGCAGTCGCAGCACTTAGGCAAGGCGCTGCGCATCGATCGCAGCCGCACGCATTACCAGGAATTCTGCGCCAAGACGATACCGGCGGGGATGTCCCTCAAGGGCTACAAGATCGTCATCGATTGCGCGAATGGCGCCGGCTACAAGGTGGCGCCGCGGGTGCTCGCGGATCTCGGGGCGGAGATCGTGCCGATCGGCTGCTCGCCGAACGGCCGCAACATCAACGATGGCTGCGGTTCGACTGCGCCGGAGCTGTTGCAGTTGACGGTGCCGGGTGTGCGCGCCCAGGTGGGCCTCGCGCTCGACGGCGACGGCGATCGTGTGGTGATGGTGGACGAGTTGGGGCGCTGCGTGGACGGGGATCAATTGCTCTATGTGTTGGCGCGCGCGCGGCACGATGCCGGCACATTGAAAGGCCCGGTCGTCGGCACGGTGATGAGCAATCTGGGACTGGAGCACGCCTTCGCCGAACGCGGCATCGAGTTTCGGCGCGCCCAGGTGGGCGATCGCTATGTCCTTGCCCTGCTGCACGCGGTCGGCGGGACCCTGGGGGGGGAAACCTCGGGCCATATCCTGTGTTTGGACAAGACCACGACGGGCGACGGTCTGATCAGCGCATTGCAGGTGCTCGCCGTCATGAAGAGCACCGGGGCGGGGCTCGCTGAGCTCTGCGCGCCGATGCCCAAGTACCCCCAAGTGCTGCTGAATGTTCGGGTGGCGCGCCGCTTCGACCCGCTCACCAGCCCCAGGGTGGCCAAGATCGTCGGCGCGGTCGAGCGCCGCTTCAACGGCCGGGGACGCATCGTGTTGCGCGCATCCGGCACTGAACCCGTCATCCGCGTCATGGTCGAGGGCTACGATGCCGCCCTGGTGAAAACGGGCGCACGAGAGATCGCGGCCGAGGTCGAAGCGGTGGCGGCGGACGCGACGGCGGCCGAAGCGGCCGCGGCTGCGGTCGCCAAGTAGCGCCGCGGGTCTTGCAGTTACAGGTCCACGCGGCTAATCTTCGCCGCCTTTCCTGCAGGGCCTAGGCCCTAAGGTGGTGGCTATGCGTCGTCCGGTGGTCGCAGGTAATTGGAAAATGCACGGTTCCCGGTCCGCCAACGAGGCACTGCTGAGTGATTTGGAGGAACGTCTGCAGCCGGAATGGCCGGTCGATATCGTGGTATTCCCGCCCTATGTATATCTCGCCGACGCGGTGCGCATGCTGGAAGAGGGAGTCATTGCCGTGGGTGCGCAGGATGTCTGCACCGAGCCCGTGGGGGCATTCACGGGGCAGGTCGCCGCGGCGATGCTCAAGGATGTGGGTTGTAAATACGTGATCGTCGGGCACTCCGAGCGGCGGCGTTTGTATCATGAGGACGACGTTTTGGTGGCGCGCAAGTTCGCGGCGGTGCTGCAGGCCGGCCTCACGCCGTTGCTGTGCGTGGGGGAGACCTTGGAGGAGCGGGAATCCCATCGAACCGAGGAAGTGGTCGCACGGCAACTCGAGGCCGTGACCGCGATGAATGGGGTATCGAGCTTAGCGGAAGCCATCGTCGCCTACGAGCCGGTGTGGGCCATCGGCACCGGGCGCACGGCCTCGCCGGAGCAGGCGCAGGCGGTGCACGCGTACCTGCGCGATCGGATCGGTGCGCAAGATGCTAAGATGGCGCGCCGTCTGCGCATTCTGTACGGCGGCAGCGTCAAAGCTTCCAATGCGGCGGAGCTGTTCGCGATGCCTGATGTGGATGGTGGATTAGTGGGTGGCGCTTCCTTGAGTGCCGATGAGTTTCTGGAGATTTGCGCGGCTGCTGCCGTTCGCCATTGAGAGATTGCTATGCTGCGTAGTTTTATTCTGTCGGTGCATATATTGCTCGCGTTCATGATCATCGGTCTCGTGCTGCTGCAACGTGGCAAGGGCGCGGAGGCGGGCGCCGGATTTGGTTCCGGTGCGTCCGGCACGGTGTTCGGTGCCCGCGGTACCGCGACCTTGTTTTCCAAATTGACCGCTGTGTTTGCCGCGCTTTTTTTCGCGACCAGCTTGACGCTGGCGTATTTAGGCACTCGTTCTACGGGTGAGCCCAGCACCGTGCTCGAGCGCGCGGCGCAATCCGCGGCAACCGCACCGCCGGCGGCACCGGCCGCGCCGGTGAAAAAGTAGGGCTGAAGTTTTTAGTCACAAGAGCCGACGTGGCGAAATTGGTAGACGCGCTAGTTTGAGGGGCTAGTGGGGCAACCTGTGCCGGTTCGAGTCCGGCCGTCGGCACCACTCACGTGAACCATGGTTCGTGTGAGTCGTGATGCAACGCGGCGCAATACGCTTGTGCCTGATACAATGATTCGCTAACTGCAGAAGTCAACGATACTGGTGATGTTGCGACAGTATTTGCCGATATTGATTTTCATGGGTTTGGCCACGGTGTTGGGGCTTGCCCTATTCACCGTCGGCTGGATTGCCGGCCCGCGCCGGCCGGATCCGGAAAAACTCTCCCCCTACGAGTGTGGATTCGAAGCGTTCGAAGATTCGCGCATGCGTTTCGACGTGCGCTATTACCTGGTCGCGATCATTTTCATCGTTTTTGATCTCGAAATCGCCTTCTTTTTTCCATGGGCCGTGTCGCTGCGCGCGACCGGAACGTTCGGCCTGGTATCGATGCTCATCTTTGCCTTGGTGCTGGTGATCGCGTTGATTTACGACTACCGCAAAGGGGCGCTCGAATGGGATTAGAAGCAGCGTCCGCCGACGCCGGCACGGTGCGCGGCTTCGAAGTGACCAGCGTGGATAAGCTCATCAACTGGGCGCGCACCGGTTCGCTGTGGCCGATGACTTTCGGCCTCGCGTGCTGCGCCGTTGAAATGATGCATGCCGGAGCGGCGCGCTACGACCTCGACCGTTTCGGCGTGGTGTTCCGCCCGAGTCCGCGGCAATCGGATGTGATGATCGTCGCCGGCACGCTGGTGAACAAAATGGCGCCGGCTTTGCGCAAGGTCTACGACCAGATGGCCGAGCCGCGCTGGGTCATTTCGATGGGATCGTGTGCAAACGGCGGCGGCTACTACCACTATTCCTACGCGGTGGTGCGCGGCTGCGATCGCATCGTGCCCGTCGATGTCTATGTGCCCGGTTGTCCGCCGACGGCGGAAGCCCTGCTCTACGGCATCATTCAGCTGCAGAACAAGATCAGGCGCAACAAGGCCATCATCCGATGACGCAGGAGGCCGATTCCACAACCGCCGCCGCGGGCGCGACCACGCCTGCCGCGGTGAGCCGCGTAAGCCAACTGGCGGCGCTCTTAGAACGTGCGCTGCCGGGCCAGCTCAGGAGGGTGGCCAATCACACCGGCGAATTGACCTATGAGGTTGCCGCCGCCGATCTATTGCGCGCCGCGTCGGCGCTGCGCGACGGCGCCGGGCTGCAATTCGAAATGTGCATGGACGTGTGCGGCGTGGATTACCTCGAGCATGGCCGCGCCGAGTGGAAAACCCAGCATGCGACTCTGTCGGGATTCAGCCGCGGGGTGGCGCGCGGCGAGGCGCCTGACCCCGCGGACGGCGCGGAAGGCGGCATGGTGGGCGATAACGCGCCTCCCGGCCGCCGCTTCGCCGTGGTGTATCACCTGCAGTCGATCGCGCTCAATCAGCGGCTGCGCCTCAAAGTGTTCTGTCCGGACGATACGCAGCCCATGGTCGATTCGGTGCATGGCATCTGGGCATCGGCCGATTGGTTCGAGCGCGAGGCATTCGACCTCTTTGGCATCCTCTTTATGGGACATCCGGATCTGCGCCGCTTGTTGACCGACTACGGCTTCATCGGCCACCCGTTCCGCAAGGATTTCCCCCTATCCGGCCACGTCGAAGTGCGCTACGACCCGGAGAAGGGGCGGGTGGTGTACCAACCCGTGAGCATCGAGCCTCGCGTTCTCGTGCCGAAGGTGATCCGTCACGACAATCGCTATGATGCCGCGCTCACCAATGCGAGCGTTGCGGTGCCGTCCGGCAAATCCGATGGCTGAGATACGCAACTACACCATGAATTTCGGACCGCAGCACCCCGCGGCGCATGGCGTGCTGCGTTTGGTGCTCGAAATGGATGGCGAAGTCATCCAAAAAGCGGACCCGCACATCGGGCTGTTGCACCGGGCCACGGAGAAGCTGGCCGAGAGCAAGCCGTTCAACCAATCGATCGGCTACATGGACCGGCTCGATTACGTGTCGATGATGTGCAACGAGCACGCCTACGTCATGGCGATCGAAAAACTGCTCGGCTTGGGGCCGCCGCTGCGCGCGCAATACATCCGCGTGATGTTCGACGAGATCACGCGCATCCTCAATCATCTGATGTGGCTGGGCGCCCACGCCCTCGATATCGGCGCCATGACGGTGTTCCTGTACGCCTTCCGCGAGCGTGAAGACCTCATGGATTGCTACGAAGCGGTGTCGGGCACGCGCATGCATGCGACCTATTACCGTCCCGGAGGCGTGTATCGGGATTTGCCTGACGTCATGCCGAAATATCAGCATTCGCAGTGGCGCAGCAAGAAGGATGTCGACCGTCTGAACGAACGCCGCTCGGGCGGCCTCTTGGATTTCATCGCGGACTTCGTCAGGCGCTTTCCGGCCTGCGTCGATGAATATGAAACCCTGCTCACGGACAATCGCATCTGGAAGCAGCGCACCGTGAACATCGGAGTGGTGAGCCCGGAGCGCGCGCTGCAGCTCGGATTCTCGGGCCCGATGCTGCGCGGTTCCGGCATCGAGTGGGATCTTCGCAAGAAACAGCCCTATGACGTTTATGATCGCGTCGACTTCGATATCCCGGTGGGCATCAACGGCGATTGCTACGATCGCTACCTGGTGCGCATCGAGGAGTTGCGCCAATCGACGCGGATCGTCGAGCAGTGCGTGAAATGGCTCAAGGAAAACCCCGGACCGGTGATGATCGATGATCGCAAGGTGCGGCCGCCGCGCCGCGAACAGATGAAGGGCGATATGGAATCCTTGATCCATCACTTCAAACTCTTCACCGAGGGCTATTGCGTGCCGGAGGGCGAGGTGTACGCCGCGGTCGAGGCGCCCAAGGGAGAACTCGGCGTGTATTTGGTGTCGGACGGAGCGAACAAACCCTATCGGCTGAAGGTGCGCGCGCCGGGATTCGCGCATCTCGCCGCCCTCGATGAAATGGTGCGCGGCCATATGCTGGCCGATGTCGTGGCCGTGATCGGGACGCAGGATATCGTGTTCGGCGAGATCGACCGATGAGCGTGCAGCTGTCGGATCATGTGCGCGAGGAAATCGATCGCTGGGTGGCGAAATTTCCGCCCGACCGCAAGCGCTCGGCGGTCATTTCCGCATTGCATGCCGCACAGCATGAGAACCAGGGCTTTCTCACCGCCGGCATCATGGATGCGGTGGCCGCCTACTTGGGCCTGCCATCCATCCAGGTGTACGAGATCGCGACCTTCTATTCCATGTTCGAAACCAAGCCCGTGGGCCGGCATCATGTCTCGGTATGCACGAACATCTCCTGCATGCTGCGCGGCTCCGCCGGGATCGTGGACAGCGTCGAGAAAAAACTCGGCATCAAAACCGGCGAGAGCACGCCGGATGGGCGCATCTATTTGAAGCGCGAAGAGGAGTGTCTGGCCGCATGCACCGGCGCTCCGATGATGATGGTCGATCACGTCTATCACGAGAACCTGACCCCCGAGAACATCAACCGGATTTTGGACGAATTGACATGAGCGCGATCGACCGAGGCAAGAGGCGTTAATGGCTTACGAGCAGAATTTGGTGTTGTTCGAGGCGCTCAAGTACGAGCGGCCGTGGACGCTCGAGGGTTACCGCTCGTTCGGCGGCTACCAAGCCTGGGAGAAGATTCTGCGCGAGCAGACTCCCCGCGAAAAGATCATCGATGAAGTCAAAGCGTCGGGCCTGCGCGGCCGCGGCGGTGCGGCCTTTCCGACCGGAGTGAAATGGAGCTTCATGCCGCGCTCGTCGCCGCTGCAAAAATACGCGGTGTGCAATTCGGACGAATCCGAACCCGGCACCTGTCATGACCGCGACATCCTGCGCTACAACCCGCATTCGGTGATCGAGGGCATGGCGATCGGCGGCTATGCGATGACCGCGACCGTGGGTTACAACTACATCCGCGGCGAGTTCATGGCCGAACCCATACCGCGCTTCGAGGCGGCGCTGGCAGAGGCCTATGCGGCGGGATTGCTGGGTAAGAACATCTTGGGCTCGGGCGTCGATTTCGATCTTTACACCTTCATCGGCGCGGGCGCCTACATTTGCGGCGAGGAAACGGCGCTGCTCGAATCGCTGGAGGGCAAGCCCGGCAAGCCGCGCTTCAAGCCGCCGTTCCCCGCCAACTTCGGCCTCTATGGCAAACCGACCACGATCAACAACACGCAGAGCTTTGCGTCCGTGCCGACCATTCTGCGCAAAGGCGCGGCATGGTTTGCAGGACTTGGGCCGGCCAATTCCGGCGGCACCGTGATTTTTTCCATGTCGGGACATGTCGGCAAGCCCGGCAATCTCGAGCTGCCGCTGGGAATCCCGTTCAGCGAATTGCTGGCGCTCGCCGGAGGCGTGTGGAAGGGCCGCAAGCTCAAGGCGGTGATACCCGGAGGTTCGTCCGTGCCCGTGGTCCCCGGCGATGTGATGCTGGCGACGACGATGGACTACGACGCGGTTAAAAAGGCCGGTTCCTCGATCGGCACCGGTGCCGTGATCGTCATGGACGAGACCACCTGCATGGTGCGCGCGCTCGAGCGTTTGGCGCGCTTTTACTATTCGGAGTCCTGCGGCCAATGCACGCCTTGCCGTGAGGGCACCGGCTGGTTGGATCGCATGCTGAAGCGCATCATCGCGGGCCAAGGCCGCAGCGAGGATCTCGGGCTTCTGCTCGATGTCGCCAATCGCATCGAGGGACACACGATCTGTGCGCTGGGCGATGCGGCCGCGTGGCCGGTGCAGAGTTTCCTGAAGCACTACCGGCACGAGTTTCAATACATGATCGAGCACCAGGGCCGTTCGATCATCGAAGGGCAACCGGCGGCCGACGCCGCGGCAGCGGCGGCATAAGGGCGGGCGATGAGCGACGATCTGGTCAATATCGAAGTCAACGGCACGCCGCTGAAGGCCCGCAAGGGCCAAATGATCATGCAGGTCACGGATGCGGCCGACGTGTACATTCCGCGCTTTTGCTATCACGCCAAACTCAGCATCGCCGCCAATTGCCGCATGTGTCTGGTCGAGGTAGAGAAGGCGCCGAAGCCGATGCCGGCCTGCGCCACGCCGGTCATGGAGGGCATGAAGGTATTCACCAAGTCGCCGAAGGCCGTCGCCGCTCAGCGCGCGACCATGGAATTCCTCCTGATCAATCATCCGCTCGATTGCCCGATATGCGATCAGGGCGGCGAGTGCGAGTTGCAGGATCTCGCGATGGGCTACGGCCGGGATATTTCGCGGTTCTCGGAACGCAAGCGCGTCGTCAAGGACAAGAACATCGGGCCGCTGGTGTCGACCGACATGACGCGCTGCATTCAGTGTACGCGCTGCATCCGCTTCGGGCAGGAGATTCAGGGCTATCCGCAGCTCGGCACCACCGGCCGCGGCGAGCACATGCAAGTGGAGACCTACGTCGAGCAGAGCATCGATCACGAGCTGTCGGCCAACATCATCGACCTGTGCCCCGTCGGAGCGCTCAACAACAAGCCGTTTCGCTACCACGCCCGCGCTTGGGAAATGACGCAGCATGCGCTGGTATCGCCGCACGACGGCTTCGGCACGAATATCTATGGGCATACGCTGCGCGGCCGGCTGATGCGGATGGTGCCGCGCGAGAACGAGGAGATCAACGAAACGTGGATCGCGGACCGCGACCGCTTCGGGTTCGAGGGCATGTACTCCGCCGAGCGCGTGACGCAGCCCATGCTGCGCATCGACGGCGCGCTGCAGGCGGTCGATTGGGAGGTGGCGCTGACCGCGGCGGCGGAAGGCTTGCAGAAGGCCGCCGCGAGCCATGGAGCCGCGAACCTGGGCTTTCTCGCCTCGCCGTCGGCCACCGTGGAGGAGATGTATCTCCTGGCGCAAATTGGCCGCGGCTTGGGCAGCCACAACATCGACCATCGTCTGCGGCAATTGGATTTTCGCGGCCAAGACGGCGACGCCGCGTTCCCGAGTCTTGGGCTCAAGATCGCCGACATCGAGGCGCTCGAGGGCGTGCTCATCATCGGTTCGAACCTGCGGCATGAAATGCCGCTGCTGGCGCATCGAATTCGCGCGACGGCGATGAAGGGCCGTGCGAAGGTGGCGTTTCTCAACCCGCGCGTTTTCGAGTACCTGTTCCCGGTGGCCGCGTACCACGCCGAAGGCGACCTCGTGGGCGAACTCGCCGCAGTGGTGCACGCGGCGGCCGCGGCCGCGGAAAAGCCGGTGCCGGCCGGCGTGCGCGCAGCGACGGCGACCGACGCGCATCGCGCGCTCGCGGCGGCGCTCAAATCCGGCGCACGCCACGCCATCATCTTGGGCACTCTCGCGCAGCGCCACCCCGCCTACTCGGAACTCAAAACTCTCGCCGCCGTGCTTGCGGACTTGAGCGGCGCCAGCCTCGGGTTCATCACCGAGGGAGCCAATGCGGCGGGGGCGTACTTGGCGGGCGCGGTGCCGCACCGGCAGTCCGGCGGCGCGCCGTCGGCCGCCGTGGGACTGTCGGCTCGCGCCATGCTGGAAACCCGGCTCAAGGCGTATGTGCTGTTCGGCGGCATCGATCCGGCCAATGACTTGGCCGCGCCGCCGGAGGCGCTCGCCGCCGCCGATTTGGTGATCGCGGTCACCACGCATCTGCCGGAGAATCTGCGCGGGGTGGCGCATGTGGTGTTGCCGATCGGCTCCTTCGCCGAAAGCTCCGGCACCTATGTGAACGCTGAAGGCCGCTGGCAGAGCTGGGCCGGCGCTGCGCGGTTGCTGGGGGAAAGCCGCCCGGGCTGGAAGGTGCTGCGCGTGCTCGCGAATTTACTCAACCTGCACGGCGTCGACTTCGTCTGCTCCGAGGAGATTCGCGAAGCGCTCAAGGCGCTGTGCGGCGACCGCAGTGCACCGCCTGACGCCGTCCGTGCCCTGATCGCGCGCACGACCAATGGCGCTGGAGCTTCTCCGCCGGCGCCGTGGGTTGATATACCGCCGTACCAGGTCGACGTTCTGGTGCGCGGCTCCGAATCGCTGGCTAAAACCAAGGACGGGCACAGCGCCCGTGCCGTGATCTGACCATGTGGCAGTGGAGCCCATTGCGCGATTTGCTGTCGGGGTATATCACGCCGTACTGGAGTACTCCGCTGCTCCTGGCGGTGCAGATTTTGATGATCATGATCGGGCTGATACTGGTCATGGCGTTCTATACCCTGGCCGAGCGCAAGGTCATCGGCTGGATTCAATCCCGCAAGGGGCCGAACCGGGTCAATTTATTCTGGATTCCGGGCTTGGGTCAGCCGTTCGCGGACGTGATCAAGCTGGTGTTCAAGGAAATCGTCATTCCCGCGGACGCCAACGGATTTTTGTTCCGCATGGCACCGTTCCTCGCCTTGGTGCCTGCGCTGTCGATTTGGGCGGTTATTCCGTTCGCGCCGGAACATACCTTCGCCAACATCGATGCGGGTCTCTTGTATATTCTCGCGCTCACCTCGATGGGAGTCTATGGAATCATCTTGGCCGGCTGGGCGGCGAATTCCAAGTATGCGTTCTTAGGCGCCATGCGTTCGGCGGCGCAAATCGTCGCCTATGAAATCGCCATGGGCTTCGCCATGGTGGGCGTTCTGATGGCGTCGGGCAGCCTCAACATCGGCGACATCATCCAGGCGCAGCACGGATTGTTCAGCTGGAACTGGACCTGGTTGTTTCCCTTGCTGTTGGTGTACTTCATCTCAGGCGTGGCCGAGACCAATCGCGCGCCGTTCGATGTCGCGGAAGGCGAATCGGAAATCGTCGCCGGGTTCCATGTCGACTATTCCGGGATGGCGTTTGCGCTGTTTTTCATCGCCGAATACGTCAACATGATTCTGATCTCGGCGCTGACCGTCATCTTCTTTTTCGGCGGCTGGCTGTCGCCCCTCGATGGCTGGCTGCCGGAGGATTCCTGGCTCGCGAGTCCGAGCTTCTTCTGGTTTGGCTTGAAGATACTGTTCCCGATGTTCACGTTCCTCTGGCTGCGCGCGACGTTCCCGCGCTATCGCTACGACCAGATCATGCGCCTGGGTTGGAAGGCGCTGATTCCGGTGACGCTGGTTTGGCTCACGGTGGAAGGCTTCATGGCGTATGCCCATGTGGGTCCGTGGAAGGAGCATCTGTAATGCAGGGCGCGCGCAGTTTTCTGAAGACATTTCTGCTCTGGGAGTTGCTGCAGGGTTTGTGGGTGACGTTGAAGGGCTTGTTCCAGCGCAAGGTCACCGTGAACTACCCCGAGGAGAAGACCCCGCAGAGCACGCGCTTTCGCGGTTTGCATGCCTTGCGCCGCTACCCCAACGGCGAGGAACGCTGCATCGCCTGCAAGCTCTGCGAAGCGGTTTGCCCGGCGCTCGCCATCACCATCGAATCCGATGTGAGCAGCGACGGCACGCGCCGCACCACGCGCTACGACATCGATTTGTTCAAGTGCATTTACTGCGGCTTCTGCGAGGAGGCGTGCCCGGTCGATGCCATCGTCGAGACCCGCCTGCACGAGTACCACATGGAAAATCGCGGCGAGAACATCATGAGCAAGGATAAGCTGCTCGGCATCGGCGAACGCTACGAAGCCATGATCGCGGCGGACCGCGCCGCCGACGCGCGGTACCGTTGATGTTTCCGACGATTCTATTTTTCATCTTCGCCACCGTGCTGGTGTGCGCGGCGCTGGGCGTGATCCTGGCGCGCAATCCCGTGCATTGCGCCTTGCTGCTGGTGCTGTGCTTCTTCAATAGCGCCGTCATCTGGCTGATGCTCGACGCCGAGTTTCTCGGCATTGTGCTGGTGCTGGTGTACGTGGGCGCCGTCATGGTGCTGTTCCTGTTCGTGGTGATGATGCTCGACATCGATACCGAGCAATTTCGCAAGGAACTGGCGGGCTACTGGCCGCTGGCGGCCGCGGTGGCGGGGTTCGTGGTCTTCGCCATCATCAACGTGATCGCGGTGAAGCATCTGGGCGGGGCGACTTACAAGACCGCGCCGAACCTGCCCCTTGGTTATTCCAACACGCGCACCCTGGGGACGGCCCTGTTCACCCGCTATGCCTACCCCGCGCAGATCGCCGCGGTCATCCTGCTGGTGGCGAGCGTCGCGGCCATCATTCTCACCCTGCGGCAGCGCACCGGCGGCAAGCCGCAAAACATCGCGCAGCAGGTGGCGGTGCGGGCCAAGGACCGGATTCGAATCGTCAAAATGGCCTCCGAGAAAAGATCATGATTACGCTCACCGAGGTGCTGGTGCTGTCCGGCATTCTGTTTTCGATCGCGGTTGCCGGCGTATTCTTGAACCGCAAGAACATCATCGTGTTGCTGATGTGCATCGAACTGATGCTGCTCGCGGTGAACTTCAATTTCGTGGCGTTTTCGCGCTACCTGGGCGATATCAGCGGACAGATCTTCGTGTTCTTCATTTTGACCGTGGCGGCCGCCGAAGCCGCAATCGGCCTCGCCATCCTGGTCGTAGTGTTCCGCGAGCGGCGCAGCATCGATGTCGAAGATCTCGATACGCTGCAGGGATAAAGCATGCAGTCGATTTACCTAACGATTGCGCTCGCGCCTCTGGCGGCGGCGATTGCAGCGGGCTTGTTCGGCCGCACGCTCGGGCGAACCGGTGCGCACAGCATCGCCATTGCCGGCGTCGCCCTATCCTGCGGTCTGTCGCTGTATGTGCTGTACGAAATTCTCTGCGCCGGCATGCAGCCCTTCGACGGCACGGTGTACACATGGCTGTTGAGCGACGGCTTGCATCTCGAGGTCGGTTTCCTGATCGACCGGCTGTCCGCTCTGATGATGGCGGTGGTGACGTTCGTATCGCTGATGGTGCATATCTACACCATCGGCTACATGCACGATGACGACGGCTATCAGCGCTTCTTCAGCTACATCTCGCTGTTCACGTTCTCGATGTTGATGCTGGTGATGTCGAACAATTTCATGCAGTTGTTCTTCGGCTGGGAAGGCGTCGGCGTGGTGTCCTACTTGCTCATCGGCTTCTGGTACAAGCGCCCGACCGCGACCTTCGCCGCTCTCAAGGCATTTCTGGTCAATCGTATCGGCGACTTCGGATTTGTGCTGGGGATCGCCGCGGTGCTTCGGTACACGGGATCCTTGGACTACAGGACCGTGTTCGCGCACGCGGGACAGATCGCAAGCGCGCAGATTCATGTGACCGGCACGGTGGCGTGGCCCGCGATCACCTTTACCTGCATCTGTCTTTTCATCGGCGCAATGGGCAAGTCCGCCCAGGTGCCGCTGCATGTGTGGTTGCCCGATTCCATGGAAGGACCGACGCCGATTTCGGCGTTGATCCACGCGGCCACCATGGTTACGGCCGGCATCTTCATGGTGGCGAGAATGTCGCCGCTGTTCGAGCTGTCGGAGACCGCGCTCGCCACGGTGTTGATCATCGGCGCGACCACGGCGTTCTTCATGGGGCTATTGGGCGTCGTCAACAACGACATCAAGCGGGTGATCGCTTATTCGACCCTATCGCAGCTCGGCTACATGACGGTGGCGCTTGGCGTATCCGCCTACGGTGCCGGTATCTTCCACCTGATGACGCATGCGTTCTTCAAGGCGCTGCTATTTCTCGCCGCGGGCTCGGTCATCATCGCCATGCATCATGAGCAGGACATGCGCCGCATGGGCGGCCTGAAGAAATACATGCCCATCACGTATTGGACTTTTCTGGTGGGTTCGCTGGCGTTGATCGGATTTCCCGGCACATCGGGATTCTTTTCCAAGGATTTGCTCATCGACGCGGTGGCCGCGTCGCACCGCACGGGCTCGGGCTACGCGTACTTCTGCGTCCTCGCGGGCGTGTTCATCACGGCGCTGTATACCTTTCGCATGTTCTTCATGACCTTCCATGGCGAGCCGCGCATGGATCACGAGACTCAACATCATCTGCACGAAAGTCCGTGGGTGGTTACGGTGCCGCTCATTCTATTGGCGATCCCGTCGGCCATCATCGGTTGGTTTACCGTCAAACCGGTGTTGTTCGGCGGCTATTTCGGCGGCGCCATCCAGGTGCTGCCCGCTCATGATGTACTCGGGCAGATCGGCGAGGAGTTTCAGGGTCCGGGCGCATTTCTTGGGTCCGCCTTTGCCTCATTGCCGCTGTATTTCGCGGCGGCCGGCGTGTTGACGGCCTGGCTGTTTTTCCTCAAGAACCCGGCATGGGCGGATTCCGCCGAGCGCTCGTTCAAATGGCTGCACACCATCCTGATCAACAAGTACGGCTTCGATTGGTTCAACGAGCACGTCATCGTTCCCATCGCGAGGGGAGTGGGCGTCGGCTTGTGGAAGGGCGGCGATGAGGCTTTGATCGATAATGTCATGGTCAACGGCAGCGCGCGCATCGTCGGTTGGCTGGGCTCAGTGATGCGCTACGCGCAGTCCGGTTACCTGTATCACTATGCATTCGCGATGATTCTCGGACTGGGTTCGCTGCTGCTGTGGCTGATATGGCGGCCGTGATGTTGAATTCGCACCTGCTTGCCATCTTGATCTGGCTGCCCATCGCCGGCGGCTGCGTGGTGCTCGGCTTGGGTGCCCGGTCGGCCGCCGCGAGGTGGCTGTCCCTCGGCGTATCCGTGCTGACGCTGCTGTTCAGCGTGCCGCTGTACACGGCCTTCAAAATCGGCACCGCGGAAATGCAGTTCGTCGAACGCACCGCGTGGATCCCCGCCATTCATGCGGATTTCTACATCGGTGTCGACGGGATTTCGATGCCCTTGATCCTCTTGACCACTTTCACCACCGTGCTGATCGTGATCGCCGGCTGGACCAACGTGTCGAAGCGGATAGCGCAGTACTTTGCCGCGTTTCTGATCTTGGAAGGATTCATGATCGGCACGTTCGCGGCGCTGGATGCGGCGCTGTTCTACGTGTTTTGGGAAGCCATGCTGCTGCCGATGTTCCTCATCATCGGCATTTGGGGCGGTCCGCGGCGCGTGTACGCGGCCATCAAGTTCTTCCTGTATACGTTTTTAGGTTCCGTGCTGATGCTGGTCGTGCTCATTTACCTGTACTTGAAAGCGGGCACCTACGAACTTGCGATCCTGCAGCAGATGCCGCTGACGCTGAACGAGCAGATCTTCATCTTTCTGGCTTTCTTCGCCGCCTTTGCCGTCAAGGTGCCCATGTGGCCGGTGCACACGTGGTTGCCGGATGCGCACGTCGAGGCGCCGACCGGCGGCTCCGTGGTGCTGGCGGCCATCATGCTCAAAATGGGCGGATACGGCTTTCTGCGCTTTTCGCTGCCGGTGGCGCCGGACGCCGCCCGCGAGTTGGACTGGCTGATCATCGCCTTGTCGTTGATTGCCGTGGTGTACATCGGGTTCGTCGCGCTGGCACAGCGGGACATGAAGAAGTTGATTGCCTATTCGTCGATTGCCCATATGGGATTCGTCACGTTGGGCATGTTCATCGGCTTTCAGATCGTGGCGCACAGCGGCAGAACCGCCGGCATCGAACTGGGCCTCGACGGCGCGGTCGTGCAAATGCTGTCCCACGGCTTGGTATCGGGCGCGATGTTTCTGTGCGTCGGCGTGATGTACGACCGCGTGCACAGCCGCGAGATCAGCGCCTACGGCGGAGTCGTAAATACCATGCCCAAATTCGCCGCGCTGATGGTGCTATTTGCCATGGCGAACTCCGGTCTTCCGGGCACGTCGGGCTTTGTCGGCGAGTTCCTGGTGATCTTGGCGTCATTCAAGGCGAACGTCTGGTACGCCTTCCTGGCGGCCTCGACGCTGGTCCTAGGGGCGGCTTACACGTTGTGGCTGGTGAAGCGAGTCATCTTCGGTGAGATCGGCAACGACAAGGTCGCCGCGCTCCAGGATTTGAATGGCCGCGAGTTCCTGGTTCTCGGGCTGCTGGCGGCCGCCGTCCTCCTGGTCGGCCTGTGGCCGGCGCCGCTGCTCGATGTCATGCGTGCAACCACACAGCATTTAGCCCAGCAACTGCTGGTCTCGAAGATTGCACCCTAAGGCTGCCATGAACGGTTTCAACGTCGCCGAATTCAACGCCAGCCTGGTCTACGCCAGGCCGGAGATTTTTTTATGCTCGGCGGCATGCGTCATTTTGTTGCTGGATCTTGTGATCGCGGATGCGCAGCGCCGCTGGATCGGGGTGCTTGCGATAGTGAGTCTCTGTGCCACCGCCGTATTGACGGCGGTACAACCCGTAGCCACTCGCGTCACGGCCCTCGGCGGACTGTTCGAATTGGACCGCATGGCGCAGGTGCTGAAGGTGATGACGCTGCTCACCGTGGCGGTGGTTTTCGTATATTCCACCGATTACCTCAAGCGCCGGGGGATTCTCAAAGGCGAGTATTACGTGCTCGGATTGTTCGCCACTCTCGGTGCGATGGTGCTGATTTCCGCGGGAAGCCTGATCACGCTGTACTTGGGTCTCGAACTCTTGTCCTTGTGCCTGTATGCCATGGTCGCCTTCGACCGGGATTCCGGCATCGCCGCCGAATCGGCCATCAAGTACTTCGTGCTGGGATCGATGGCTTCGGGGACGCTGCTGTACGGCATGTCGATCGTGTATGGAGTGACGGGACATCTGGAACTCGCGGCGATCGCGAATGCGCTGCAATTCGGCCTCACCGATAACGTCGGGCTACTGTTCGGCATTGCATTTCTGATCGTCGGCATCGGCTTCAAATTGGGCGCGGTGCCGTTTCACATGTGGATCCCCGACGTGTACGAGGGCTCGCCCACTTGCGTGACGGTATTCATCGGGACGGCATCGAAGCTGGCCGCGTTCGCGCTCGCCATGCGATTGCTGCCCGAGGCCTTGGCGGGTTCACAAGTGGACTGGAGCCAAATGCTCGTGGTGCTCGCGGTGCTGTCGATGGCGATCGGCAACATCGTTGCCATCGCACAGAGCAACATCAAGCGCATGTTGGCTTATTCCACCATCTCGCACATCGGCTTCGTGCTCCTTGGAATTCTTTCGGGCACGGCGCAGGGTTATCAGGCCGCCATGTTCTACATGATCAGCTATGTCATCGTTGCAAGCGGCGCCTTCGGCATGATCCTGCTGCTGGCGCGGCAGGGTTTTGAGGCCGATAAACTGGTCGACTTCAAAGGCTTGAATGCCCGCAGTCCCTGGTTCGCCGGCATGATGGCAATTCTCATGTTCAGCCTGGCGGGCGTGCCGCTATTCGTTGGATTCTGGGCCAAGCTCGGGGTCGTGCAGGCGGTGTTGGGAGTCAGCCTGACGTGGCTCGCGGTGGTCGCCGTGCTGTTTTCGGTGATCGGCGCGTTCTACTATTTGCGCATCGTCAAATTGATGTATTTCGACGATCCAACCGATAACACGGCGATCGGCGGCTCGATGCTGATGCGTACCGTGCTCAGCGTGAATGCGCTGCTGGTGATTGCGCTTGGCGTCATGCCCGGCGCGCTAATCGCCCTCTGCCAGCGGGCACTGCCTTAACGTCGGACTTGCGATGAGCCGCGGTGGGGGGGATCCGCCGTCAGCGCTTGCATTGGCGATGCCACCCAGTACAATGGGCGGCTCACCGGTGCGGGGTGGAGCAGTCTGGCAGCTCGTCGGGCTCATAACCCGAAGGTCGTAGGTTCAAATCCTACCCCCGCTACCAATCAAATCAATGGGTTACGATCTGCTACAAGAGCAGAATTCTTGGACCTGTGTCGTAAACGTGCCCAAAAAGCCCGAAGGTCGTAGATTCAAAGCAGTCTCCTGCTGCCAATTGGATTAATGAGTTACGGGCGCCGCAAGTAGCGCAAGTTTTTGGACTGTGCCGTAAACGTGCCGAAAAACCCGAGGGTCGTCCGGTCGTTCAAATCTCCCCGGAGAGTCTCAGGTTTTAAGGCGCCCAAGAGTTGCAACGAAGTAAGTCGACGACTGTCGAGTTTTTCATCCGTAGGTCGATGCACCGATCCACTGAGCTTTGATTTTGTCGTCGACGAGTTATGGTGCCGACCTCGTAAATTCCCTTTGGTCGTTTTTTGAACACTCATTTCGGCCCTTGTCGGAGCGTTTAGCATTCGCGCGCTCTTATGGAAGGAGATCTTCGATGGACCGAATTCAGTCATGAAGGGACATACGATATTCCGGGAATGCCTGCACGCGGACATTCCCTGATATGATCACGGCAAGATAAATTTTGTTGATACGAAAGTGAAGGACCACAATGAAATCAACCATTACTCACATGCCGGCGATGGGACGATCCACACGGCATGCTTCTGTCTTTCAGTGCCAGGGCGCTTTTCTCCGGTGCAAGGGCCGCTGTCCAAACAATCTCCTATACCCACCTTAGTTTTTTGTCTTCGAGGTGCGTCATCTACCCTGTCGTTGAGCTTTCGCCTGGTATCTAAATGTCAGCGGGAAATCAAGCACGAACGATCAATGAAATATTTGATCGCTATGTAGCGGACGTCATTCCGACGCTTGCCCCGAAGACTCAGCGAAGCTACAAGGAAAATATCAAAATACTAAGGAGCTACTTTGGAACAAAGATAGCAAGTACCTTGATCCCGGCTGACTTCCAGGAGTTCATGAGCGTTTCGAGGGGGAAGGCCTATCGCAACAAGATGCTAACTACATTTTCGTCGATCTTGTCGAAAGCGGTGAAGGAGTGGCATTGGCTAGATCACAACGTCTGTCCCGGTGTTAAGCGCCACGAGATAAAGAGTCGCGCCAGACAGGTCTCCGACGAGGAAATTGAGGGGCTGCTTTCGATTGCGAGCGTAAGCCTCCAACATGTCTTGAGACTATGTTTGCTGACTGGCCGGAATCAAGCTGAGCTGGTCCGCTTGAGATGGTCGCAGGTACATGAAAAAGAAATCTTCTTTCGAGACGCCAAACCACGCAAAACGGTTGCTGTGAGGATTACCCCCGCGTTGCGCGCAGTCCTCGATGAGTGTCGGAAGCATTCCGGCGAGAGCGCATATGTAATCAACACGGCGGCCCCGTCGAAGCGTGGCAAGCCCTATACCGATGACGGTTTTCGCGCCCTGTGGCAACGAACATTGCGCGAATGGGAAGACATGGGCCACGATCGATTTACGTTCCATGATGTACGCGCTAAGGCCTTAGAAAGGCTCGGTGAGCGGTTGACACCCATTGCCGGTGATGGAGCCTTCATCGGCGCGGGCGATGTGCTCGATGCCTATACTGCCATCGGTAAGGTCTTGGCGACCGCGAAAGCGGACGTTTTGATCGTCGATCCATACATGGACGAAAAAGCAGTCACGGACTTCGCACCTCTAATAGCAAGTGGCATCACCATTCGTCTTCTTTCCGATGCGCAATCGAGCAAACCGACGCCTGGACCCGCAGCGAAAAGATGGGCAATTCAGTACGGTTCTGCACATCCGTTGGAATCGAGGCTCGCCGCGGCCCGCTCTCTCCATGATCGGCTGATCGTCATTGACGGACAAGAGGCATGGGTTCTCACACAGTCGCTTAAGGACTTCGCAGTCCGTGCACCCGCGTCAATCATTCGGGTTGATCGTCAAATCGCCGAAATGAAAATAGGGGCCTACGAAACCTTGTGGCTTGGAGCGCAAGCGATTTAATAGTCCAGGCGTCATTGCCAACCGGGGATGCCAAGTCCTGAAACGAGTAACTTCATTTCTGGGTCAGCAAGCGGCCATTATGCACAGTCCCCAGTTATGCACATTGATGATGACTCCATGGGACCAAAGCCCTGGGATTTTAGGGTATCAAGCATTTAGGGCAAGATTTCACTGTACATAATTTTCGGTGGTCAACTGTGGTGGTACACCCACTTCCGGAGACCATCATGGACCCACTCTCGACTCTTTCCGCCATGCCGAAGGCCTGGCTTCTCAACAGTGTTCTCGCGCCCCATGCGGACGCCTTTGTCGCGCGCCTGAAGCGCGATCGGTATTCGCCCACCACCGCGCGCAAGTATCTCGCGAGCCTTGCGCATCTTGCACGATGGATGACCCAGTGCTGTCTTCCGCTGCGATTACTCGACGAGCGTGAAGTAGAACGATTCCTGGTCAGGCATGTACCGCACTGCGACTGTCCACGACCAGTAATTTGCACCCGCGGCGATCTGCGTGCCGCGTGCGCTCACTTGCTGGGTGTTCTTCGCGAACGACAGGTAATTGCCGGGCGCCCGCAAGAAGTCGGACACATTGCCGACGAACTGCATCGGTACGACGACTACATGCAGCGTGTGCAGGGCTTGATCGAAGGCACGCGCCGCGGACGCCTGCGCATAGTGCGGCGCCTATTGCTTTACAAGTTCGCGGATGGGCCCGTCGTGGTTACCGGGCTGGAGCCCGACGATGTGCGCAAGTTCATCGCTCAGCAGCTCGATTTGCGGGGCGGCACGTCCAACGCAACCACGGTGACCTCGGCGCTGCGAGCCTACTTCCGCTACCGGACGAGCTGCGGCGATCGGGTGCACGGTTTGCTCGGTGTGATCGCGAAGCCCGCTCACTGGAGCCTTGCGGCGTTGCCGCGGGCCCTCAGCGACGCCGAAGCGAGCCGCTTGCTCAGCTCGTTCGTCGCCTCATTGCCGTCACCGCGACGGGGCTATGCCATGGTGCGTTGTGCGCTGGATATGGGGCTGCGCTGCGGCGAAGTGGCCAAGCTGCAGCTCGCCGACATCGATTGGCACAACGGGACTGTGACGCTGAGACGAACGAAGTCTCGTCGTGAGGATATCTTGCCCCTGCCAGCGCTGGCCGGTCGTGCACTCGCCGACTACTTGCGCTACGAACGTCCAAAGACCACCAACCCGGCAGTGTTTGTTCGTCGCCAGGCACCGCGCGATCAGCCGATCGGTGTCGATGCCGTCCGACGAGTCATCCGCGATGCCTACCGGCGTATTGGGCTCACGCATGGGCGCGCCCATGCGCTGCGGCATACGGTAGCCTCACGGCTGCTCGACCGTGGTGGCTCGCTCAAGGAAGTCGCCGATGTGCTGCGCCATCGCTCACTGAACACCTCCCTGATCTACGCCAAGCTCGATCAGCCGCGGCTGGCGGCGGTCGCTTTGCCCTGGCCGGGGAGTGCCACATGAGCGCCACCACCACCATCACACAGCGGGCGCAGGCGTTCTTGCTGCGGCGCTTGGCAGAACCAGTCCGGTGTTGATCGGATAAACTAGACCCGTCGGGTGACGAGATCCAGCGCGTGGTTGGGCGCAGCGAAGTGCGCAAGGATCGGAAGCAACGTGATGGATGATGCGATGGATTCGATCAGCCGGTCTGAGGCCGGATGCAGGGACCGTCGATGGTGATGGTGTGGCATCGCTCGCGCAGACGACTCAGGAGCGCCTTGGTCAGCGCCGGGTTGGCGAGGAAGTCGGGCCAGGTGGCATATGGGAGATTTAATGCGGCGAGTATTGTTATGCGGATCCGAAGCCTCCGCGCCCCGCGTGCGCTGGTTTTCAGAAGTCTTTCGCGTTTTTTTCTCAATGGACTACTGCGCATAACAATAGCCTCCTTCGTGCCTGGGTACGGGCACTCCGAAGGAGATCGTCATGCTGTCAAAGTATTTTCACGCGGCGGCTCGCATCCGGGAGATCCGCAGCAGTCCGGCAGGAACGTTCATCGAGGGATTCGCGAAAGCGCTGTCTTTGCGCGGTTATGCGTCGATCACCGCACGCAAGTACATTCGATCCGCAGAGCACATCGTTTTCTGGGCTGGTCGGCGAGGTCTTTTCGCCTCTGATTTAGATGACGTGGCGCTACGGCGTTTCGGTGGGCACCTCATCCGGTGTCATTGCGGCCGTTATGCGTGCGCCGGTCGCCGCGAGGTGGTCGGCGGAGCCCGACTGTTCGTTCGGCATCTGCAGGGGATCACCGAGCCTGCGATCAAGGAGCGGGCGGCCACCGCAGTCGATCCGCCGCTGTTGCAGGAGTTTTCCCAGTGGATGCGAGTCCAGCGTGGCACCCATGAGCTAACACTGTACAACTATGGCATCCCGATTCGAGCTCTGCTACGAGATTGTGGAGAAGAACCTCGACGGCTTGATGCGCGGCGCCTGAGAGGATTCGTCATGAAGCAAAGCCGTAGCATGAGCCGATGGGGGGCTCAACGGTGCACCACGGCACTGCGGATGTTTCTACGGTTCCTCATCGCCAATGATCTCTGCCGCGCAGGGCTTCTCGGCGCCATACCCGTGATTGCGCATTGGCGCCTGGCAGCTCTGCCGAGATATCTGCCGCCAGAAGATATTGAGCGCATCATTGACTCTTGCAAGCCGTCCTCGACGACAGGCAAGCGCGATCGGGCGATCCTCCTTTTGCTAGCCCGCTTGGGATTGCGAGCCGGCGATATCGTGCACATGCGATTGCAGGATATCGACTGGAAGGGTGCATGGATACACGTCGCCGGCAAAGGTCGACGACAGACCCGACTTCCATTGAGCCAAGAGGTCGGTCAGGCGATTGTAACGTACGTTCAGCACCAGCCGGCGGCTTCCACCGATGCCCTTTTCCTGCGCTCTCGCGCTCCATTCCGAGGGTTCCGATCACACGCGACCGTTTCCGTGATCGTCGCGAGCGCCATGCGTCGCGCTGGGATCAAGCGTCCGAGTCGCGGCGCCGCACATCTCCTGCGTCACTCGATCGCCACTTCGATGCTACGACACGGAGCATCCCTGCAGGAGATTTCAACGTTGCTGCGGCACCGCTCCATCGAGACCACTGAGATCTATGCCAAGGTCGATGTCCGGGGATTACAGCAAATTGCCCAGCCGTGGCCGGAGGTGCGGTCATGCTAGCGCGAGCGGTTCGATCCTACCTGGCGCTGCGTCGCGCGGCAGGGTTTCAGCTCAAAGACGCTGACGTTCACCTTAAAAGTTTCGCATCGTATTCGGACGCTCGCCGTCGAGACTATATCGATGCGCACACTGCTATCGAGTGGGCGCGTCGTGGGGGCTCGGTCGTACAGCGAGCGCGGCGCTTGGGCCACGTCATTCGCTTCGCTCGACATCTACACGCCGAAGACCCTCGCCACGAGATTCCGCCCGCGGTTTTCGGCACCGAGCACTTCCCTCGGAGGCCTCCATACATTCTTACCAACGAGCAGATTAGTGAGCTGATCGAGGAGGCGTCGAAGTCCGGGTACCCGACCCTGCGTCGACAGACCTACAGTACGATGTTCGCTCTGCTGTCATGCACCGGACTTCGTGTCTCCGAAGCCATCAGGCTGCGATACAAGGACATCACGCCGGATGGCCTGCTGATCTGCCAGACCAAGTTCCAGAAGAGCCGGCTAGTTCCGTTGCATGAGACCGCCCGCGCTGGCCTCGAGCGCTACTTGCAACAGCGTCGACCCTACGCCCCCTACGATGACCACGTGTTCATCTCGCTTCGCCGCAAGGCGCTGCTGATCTCCGATGTCGAGTCCGCGTTCAAGACGGTTGCCAGGAAGATGGGACTTCCCTACGGACGCGGGCGGCGCCGGCCGACGCCCCATTCACTGCGACACGCCTTCGCGGTGCGGGCATTGCAGAGTTGTCCCGACGGTCGCGATCGCATCACGCAGCACATGCTAATGCTTTCAACCTATTTGGGGCATAGCAAGCCCGCGATGACGTACTGGTATTTGGAAGCGGTCCCGGACCTGATGCGCGGCATCGCCGCGCGCTGCGAGACACACCTCCTCGGAGGTGTTCCATGACCGCTTTGGCACCGCATCTTACCGCGTTTTTCCAGGAGCGTTTGACCGTCGAACTCCACGCCAGTATCAATACGTGCGACTCGTATGCCTACGCCTTCAAGTTGCTCCTGGGCTACGCGAGCAAACGCCTGAAGTGCACGCCCTCACGGATTGATCTCGAGCAGATCGATGCACCGTTGGTGGTCGCGTTCCTCAACGATTTGCAGGCGACACGGGCGAACGGTAGCGGCTCCCGCAATGCACGACTTGCCGCGATCAAGTCCTTCATGCATTACATGGAGTATCGCGAACCCTCGGCCATGGACCAAATCCAGCGCGTGCTGGCGATCCCCTTGCGGAAGACTGACACGCGCCTGGTGCGACACCTGACGGCGCCCGAGATCCAGGCTTTGCTCGATGCGCCGAAGCCGATCGACTGGCTGGGCGTTCGAGACCGCGCAATGCTGCATTTGACATTCGCCGCGGGCTTGCGCGTCTCAGAACTTACCGGTCTGAGGCTTCAGGATCTGACCTTGCATCCGCACGCCAGTGTCCTCATCCACGGCAAAGGACGCCGCGAGCGCTCGCTACCGCTCTGGAAGGAGACGACCGCAGCAATTCGGGCATGGCTGGCAATCCGCGGAACTGTTCCAGCACCGGAGATCTTCGTTAACTCCCGCCGCGAACCTATGACGCGTGCCGGATTCGAGTACATCTTGGAGAAGCATGTCCGCACGGCCGCCAAACACTGTCCATCACTGGCCTGCAAGCGCGTATCTCCGCACGTGCTCAGGCACAGCTGCGCTTTGACCGTGCTCGAAGCGACGAAGGATCTTCGTAAGGTCTCCTTGTGGCTGGGCCACGCCAACATGCAAACCACCGAGATGTATACACGCGCCGATCCGTCCATCAAGCTCGAGGCTTTGGATGCTGTCACCGCGCCGAAGCTTCGCACCGGACGATTTCGCGCAACCGATAAACTCATTGCCTCCTTGAATCCGCGTTCTTTTATGCGGAGCCATGCAGGTTCAAAATAGCCGAAATCGGGGACTCTCAGGGACGAGAGTCCGCATAACAATACTCGCCGCATTATGCAGAGCATTTTTAGGTTAGCGTCGCCGCAGACAGGGTGTGATGTGCCGAAGAGTTGATCGGCGATGCTGAGCTAAAAAGGGATTGGACTGAACCGCCTACCGAGCTCAACGCTATGGGGATTGATTCTTAGATCCTCGACTGTGGCGAAGAGTGGCGGGACATATGGAGCCGTGGTTCGGTCGTGTTGTTGTGGAACTGAAGCGATGCGGTGGCTATTAATCGTTGTGGCGGATGCGAGAAGTAGGATCATTTTCGCCGGACGGTGGCGCGTCAGACATGGCGGGATCTCGAACCACCATGATCCGATGTTTCCCGGCGCGGATTGGCGAGCGATGATGGATTTCATGAGGTGTCGATGATGATCGGTGGCGGCGCAGGTCGAGTGATCTGCTTGATGATCAGCATTCGTCCCTGGCTACAGACGGGACACGCATGTAGGGATTTTCCGGTGAGTGACTCGTAGCGATCACGATAGTCCGAGGGCGCCTTGGCGTCCGTCTCGATCCGAGGACTTGCATCCATGTTCAGAAGCCGGTGGCATTGCCCAAGCTTCTCCTCCCGGTGCCGATTGCCCATCAGGCCGTAATATCGGATCCGCTGCAAGCCCTGTGGCAACGCGTGCAGTAGGAAGCGGCGGATGAACTCGTCGGCCTGGAGAGTCATGGTCTTCTGGGCATTGTCGTCCCGGTAGTCCTTCCAACGGAAGGTGACGTTGCCGTCATTGATATCCAACAGACGATTGTTCGAGATCGCCACGCGATGCGTATAGCGGCCGACATAGTCGAGGACTTGTGCCGGCCCGGCAAAGGGTGCCTTGGCGTAGACGACCCATTCCTTCTCGCGCAGAGGATCGAGGTAGCGCCGGAAGGCATTGCGCTCCCGCAGCTCTTGCAGGGCCGAGAAGAACTGGAGTTCGCCACAATCGAACGCTTGCTCGAGTAACTCAAGGAATCGCCGGCGAAAAAAGCGCGACAGTACGCGCACCGGCAGAAAGAACCCCGGACGGCAAGAGATCCAGCGCCGGCCGTCGGCGGAGAGGCCGCCGCCCGGCACCACGCAATGCAGGTGCGGGTGGTGGATGAGATTTTGTCCCCAAGTGTGCAGGACGGCGAAGAAGCCGATCTCGGCGCCGAGGTGTTTTGGGTCTGCGGCGATGATCCGTAATGTCTCCGCGGTTGCAGCAAAGAGCAGGTTATAAACCACGGACTTGTTTTGGTACGCGATCGCCGCAATCTCCTCGGGCAGCGTGAACACGACGTGGAAGTACTCCACGTTCAGCAACTCCGCCTGGCGATGTTCGATCCACTGCGCCCGTGCAAGTGACTGGCACTTCGGACAGTGCCGGTTGCGACAGCTGTTGTACGCAATGCGCTGATGATCGGTAAGCGTGTCTGGGAGGCCCCTTGTCGGGGCGGATTTTTACCTGCGGCGCTTGATCTCGGGTAGTACTTCATCGATCACGATATTTTCCGCGGCGGCTTTGCCGAGCGCGGTATTCAGTCGGATCA